>ENA-ORXD01001226-ORXD01001226.1-sediment-metagenome-genome-assembly--contig:-NODE-1226-length-22849-cov-4.089847_pt1 | contig 22849 bp, 17 predicted proteins | sample MGYA00237862_ERZ511471 | MGnify/ENA metagenome assembly ERZ511471
GGCGAGCGCACGTACGACCGCTCGTTCGAGCACTTCGCCCGGCTCGTCGCCGAGCGCCGCGTCTGACGAAGGGACAGTCGATCCCGTGACGACGATGCTGCTCTGGCTGCTCGTGGCGGTGGCGCTGGCCTTCGCCATCTCGGGGGTCACGATGTGGTTCATCGCCCGTCTGGCGCGCCGCCGCCTCCCTGAGGCGATGGAGGCGGCCGCCCGGGCCGGGACCGACACCTTGCGCGTCGCCCCCATGACCCAGTTCTACGGCGTCGTGTCGGCCGGCCGCGGTCAGCTGCGCGGCAACGGCGTCCTGATCCTCACCGCGGAGGAGCTGCGCTTCGACATGTGGTCGCCGGAGAGGCGGCTCGTGATACCACTCGCCGCCGTCCTGCGTGTGGACACCACCAAGCGGCACGCCGGCAGGTACTCGATGCAGCCGCTGCTCCGCGTCACCTGGCGCGACGCCCACGGCCTCGAGGACGCGGCCGCGTGGGCGCTCACCGAACGCGACGAGTGGGTGTCGGCACTCGACGACGCGGTGCGGGGCGCCTCGATCATGAGGAGGGACGATGAAGAAGCTCATCAACCGACCTGAAGACGTCGTGCGCGAGGCGCTGGAAGGGTTCTCGGCGGCGCACCACGACCGCGTCATGGTGCACACCGACCCCGCCTTCATCGCACGCGGCGACGCGCCCGTGGCGGGCAAGGTGGCACTCGTCTCGGGCGGGGGGTCCGGCCACGAACCGATGCACGGGGGGTTCGTGGGCCCGGGCATGCTCGACGCGGCCTGCCCGGGCGAGGTCTTCACCTCGCCGACACCCGACCAGATGCTCGCCGCCACCCAGGCGGTCGACGGCGGCGCCGGCGTACTGCACATCGTCAAGAACTACACCGGCGACGTCATGAACTTCGAGATGGCCGCGGAGTTGGCCCGGGACGCGGGCATCGCCGTCGAGCAGGTCGTGATCGACGACGACGTGGCCGTGCAGGACAGCCTGTACACGGCCGGCCGGCGGGGCGTCGGGGCCACCGTCCTGGCCGAGAAGATCTGCGGGGCGGCGGCCGAGCAGGGCCGGCCACTGGGCGCGGTGGCCGAGCTCTGTCGCAGGGTGAACGCCGAAGGACGCAGTATGGGGCTGGCCCTGACGTCGTGCACCACCCCCATGGCGGGCAAGCCCACGTTCGAGCTCGGCCCCGGCGAGATCGAGCTCGGCATCGGCATCCACGGCGAGCCGGGCAGGGAGCGGCGCGCGGTCGTCACCGCAGGCGAGGCCGTCGACATCTTGGCGACACCGGTGCTCGACGACCTGCCGTTCAAGACCGGCGACGCGGTGCTGGCCTTCGTGAACGGCATGGGCGGCACGCCGCTCATGGAGCTGTACATCGTCTTCAACGAGCTGCACCGGCTGCTCGACGCCAAGGGCATCACCATCGCCCGCAACCTCGTCGGCTCCTACATCACCTCGCTTGACATGGCCGGCTGCTCGATCACGTTGCTGCGTCTCGACGAGGAGCTCACGGCGCTCTGGGACGCGCCGGTGAACACCCCAGGGTTGCGGTGGGGCGCATGAGCGAGACCGTCTTCTACGAGGGCGTGACGGCGTGGTTGCGCGCGTTCGCCGCGACGATCGCCGAGCATCGGCAGTACCTCACGGAGCTCGACGCCGCCATCGGCGACGCCGACCACGGCGTGAACATGGACCGCGGCATGCAGGCGGTGCTCGCCAGGCTGGACGCACTCGCCGGGGGCACGACCGTGGCGCTGCTGAAGGGCGTGGGCATGACGCTGGTGTCCACCGTCGGAGGCGCCGCGGGACCGCTCTACGGGACGCTGTTCCTGCAGATGGGCAAGGCGGCCGGCGACGAGTCACCCAGCCCGGAGGTCGGCGGCGCATCGTCGCCGACCGGCGATACCCCCGGGGCGGCCCCGGGGCTCACGCTGCAGCAGTGGGCGCGGGTGATGGACGCGGGGGTCGCGGGCGTCCAGGCGCGCGGCAAGGCCGAGGTCGGGGACAAGACGATGGTCGACGCGCTGGTGCCGGCGGCGGCGACGCTGCGCGCCGCCGCCGCCGCGGGACTCGCCGCGAGCGAGGCACTCGCGCAGGCGGCGGACGCCGCCGAGCGCGGGATGGAGGCGACGATCCCGCTGGTCGCCCGCAAGGGCAGGGCGAGCTACCTCGGCGAGCGGAGCGCCGGGCATCAGGATCCCGGAGCGACGTCCGCCTCGCTCCTCATGAGGACGGCTGCGGAGACGCTCGTCGCGAGCCGAGGGCCCACCGCGGAGACCCCTCCGCACCCCGGGGCGTGACCGTGGTCGGGCTCGTCCTCGTCTGCCACAGCGCCAAGCTCGCCGAGGGGGCGGCGGAACTCGCGGCTCAGGTGGCCGCGGGCGAGCTGCGGATCGCCACCGCCGGGGGTCTGGACACGGCCGGGGCGACCGTCGGCACGCACGCGGCGCTCGGAAAGGACGCGGCCGTCGGGGCCGATGCGGTCGTCGGGGCCGATGCGATGCTCGGGACCGACGCCATGCTCGTGCTGCGCGCGATCGAGGAGGTCTGGTCGGAGGACGGCGTCCTGGTCCTCATGGACCTCGGCAGCGCCGTCCTCTCGGCCGAGATGGCCCTGGACCTGCTCCCCGAGGAGCGCCGGGCTCGCGTCCGCCTCGTAGCGGCACCGTTCGTGGAGGGCGCGGTGGCGGCCGCGGTGGCGGCCTCCCTCGGCGATCCGCTCGAAGGGGTCGCCGAGGAGGCCGGGGCGGCGCTGGGCGCCAAGGTCGCCCAGCTGGTCCCCCCGCAGCCGCATGGGGGCGCGACGCCCGCGGCGACGGCGCCGACCCGGGAGGCGGAGCGAACAGGGAGGCAGCCGCAGGCAGACAGGCGGCCGCCGGCAGACAGGCGGCCGCCGGCCTCCACGACAGGACCGGCCGAGGCCCGCACGCCCGCAGGGCCGGCCGAGGCCCTCCCGCACGGGGAGCCGCCCGAGGCCCGCGCGCCCGCGGAGCCGGCACTGCGGCTGACGGTCGACACCCGGCTCGGCCTGCACGCCCGGCCGGCCGCCCTCCTCGTGCAGACCGCCGCCGGCTTCGACGCAGACGTCACCGTGGCCGACGTCACCGCCGGCCGCGGGCCCGTGAGCGCGCGCAGCCTGAACGCCGTGGCGACGCTGGGCGCTCGTTTCGGCGACGAGCTGCTGCTGCGTGCCACCGGAGCGCAGGCGGAGGAGGCCCTCGCCGCCATCGGGCGTCTCGCCGGCGAGGGCTTCGGCGAGCCGCAGGAGGCCCGCCCGACAGGCCCTCCGGGCCCCGGGGCGGGCCTCCGGGGCGCGATGGCCGCCGACCAGGCGACACCGGCGGCCCCGCCCGCCCCCGGCACCGTGCTCCACGGCTTGCCGGGGTCGCCGGGCGTGGCCGTGGCCGAGGCGCATCGGCTGCTACCGGCCCCCGTCGAGGTGCCGGACGCCAGTCCGGGCGACCCGGACGCCGAGTGGAGCGCGCTGCAGCGCGCCCTCGACACGGCCCGACACGAGATCGGCCGCGCCCGGGCCACCGCGATGGCCCGCGCCGGCGAGTACGACGCGGCGATCTTCGACGCCCACCTGCTCTTTCTCGAGGACGCGGCGCTGCTCGCCCCCTCCCGGGCGGGAGTGATGGAAGAAGGCAAGAGCGCCGCCCGCTCCTGGGCCGACGCCGTCTGCGCCGCGGCCGCGGCGTGGGAGGCTCTCGACGACCCGTACCTGCGGGCACGGGCCGGCGACGTGCGGAGTGTGGGAGACCAGGTCCTGCGCCTGCTCCTCGGCCGGCCGGCGACGCCCGCACCGGGCGGGTCGGGCGTCGTCGTCGCAAGCGACCTGAGCCCGGCCGACGTCGTCGCTCTGGACAGCGAAGCGGTCCGGGGCATCGCCTGTGCGTTCGGCGGCCCGGCCTCGCACGCGGCCATCCTGGCGCGGTCTCTGGGCATCCCCGCGGTCGTGGGCGCCGGCCGGGTGCTGCTCGGGGTGCGCGACGGGACGCTCCTCGCCCTCGACGGCGACGCCGGCACGGTCACCGTGGAGCCGCCGGCCGAGGCCGTGCGCGCGGCCGAGCGGCGAGGTCTGGCGAAGGCGCGCGAGGAGGCCGCGGCACGGGCGCGCGCCCACCTGCCGGCCGTGACGCGGGACGGAATGCCCGTCCACGTGGCGGCCAACGTCGCGGGCCTCGCGGACGTCGGCGCCGCCGTGGCCGCCGGCGCCGACGGCGTGGGGCTCCTGCGCACCGAGTTCCTCTTCCTCGAGGCCGACCACCTGCCGTCGGAGGACGAACAGGAACTGGCGTACCGGGCGGCGGCCGTGGCGCTCGAGGGCCGCCCGCTGGTCCTGCGGACTCTCGACCTCGGCGCCGACAAGCCGCTCCCGTACCTGCCGCGTGAGGAGGAGCAGAACCCCTTCCTGGGCCTCCGGGGCCTCCGCCTCAGCCTGCGCCTCCCCGACCTGCTCGCCGCCCAGCTTCGCGCCGCGCTGCGGGTGGCCGCCGACCACGACGTCCGGGTCATGTTCCCGATGGTGGCCACCGTGGACGAGCTGTGGCGGGCGCGCGCGGCGCTCGACGGCGCCCGCGAGGCCCTCGTCGCGGAGGGCGTCGCCGTCCCCGCGCGCGTCCCCGTGGGGATCATGGTGGAGGTGCCGGCCGCCGCCCTCCTCGCGGAGGCGTTCGCCCCTCACGTCGACTTCTTCTCCCTGGGGACCAACGACCTGGCGCAGTACACGCTCGCCGCCGAACGAGGGAACGCCGATGTGGCGGCGCTGGCCGACGCCCTCCACCCCGCGGTCCTCCGCCTCGTGAAGCGCACCGTGAGTGCCGCGGTGGAGGGTGGCCTCGGCGTCGCCGTATGCGGGGAGGTGGCCGGAGACCCGGCCGCGATCCCGCTGCTGCTCGGCCTCGGGGTCACCGAGCTGTCGATGTCGCCGGCGCGTATCGCGCTCGCCAAGGAGGCGGTGCGGACCACCGAGATGGCGCGTGCCGGGAGCCTGGCCGGGGAGGCCCTGACGGCCGCTTCGGCCGCGGAGGTCCGGCGCCTCTGTGGCGAGCTGTCGCTCGAGGTCGGCCGCGGCCGATGATGGAGGCGCAGGTGTGAGAAGGATCGAGCCAAGCGCGGACCCGACCCGCGCGCGAGGGTCGGAGCCGGCCCCGGAACGCCGCGTACTCGTGACGCTCCCCCTCGACGAGGACGGCCGACGGATCATCACCGGCGCCGTCGGCGACGTCGCGAGGGTGGTCGTGCTCGCGGACGTCCCCGCCGTGCGGCGCCGTCTCGAGCTGGAGCGCGCCGACGCGCTGCTCGCGGACGAGGTCGGGACCGAGTTGGCCGACGAAGACTGGCTGGTCCTCGCCGACCGGGACGACGTCGCGGCGCCTGCGCGACGTGACCCCGGGGCACGCCCGCCGCTGCTGCAGCTCCTGTGGGCGGGCGTCGATCGGGCGCCCTTCGGCCGTATCCCTCCGGGCATCTCGATCGCCGGCAACGCGGGCGGGTGGGCAGAGCCGATCGCGGAGCACGTCCTCGCCATGATCCTCGCGCTCGCCAAGCGTCTGCCGAGCGAGCAGGAGGCGCTGCGCCGGGGCGTCTTCAACCAGGACCTGCCCACGCGCCTGCTGCGGGGCGGGACCTGCGCCATCCTCGGCTTCGGGGGGATCGGGCGGGCGGTCGCGCCGCTTGCGCGCGCCCTGGGCATGCGCGTGGTGGCCGTCAACTCGAGTGGCGCCACGCCCGAACCCGTCGATCTGATCGGCACGCTGGACGACCTCGAGCGCTTCCTGCGCGCGGCCGACGTGGTCGTGCTCTCGCTGCCGCTGACGAGATCGACACGGGGGCTCATCGGCGGTCGTGAGCTCGGCTGGATGAAGCCCGGGGCTATCCTCGTGAACGTCGCACGTGGCCCCGTGATCGACGAGGCGGCACTGTACGCTCATCTGCGCCGCAACCCCGGTTTCTCGGCCGGCCTTGACGTGTGGTGGGACGAGCCGTTCCGGGACGGCCGCCTGCGCCTGCACCACCCGTTCTTCACCCTCGCCAACGTGCTCGGCTCGCCGCATAACTCGGGCACCGTCCACGGCTGGGACGAGGTCGCCCTCCGTCGCGCCGCGGAGAACGTCCGCCGCTACCTCCGCGGCGAGCCCGTCGTCGGACTTGTCCGCCGGGAGGAGTACGAGTGACGGAGGGCGGCCGCGGGTCACGCGGCGGGGCGGCGTCCGGGCGGCCGCGGGGCGGTCGGCTCTAGGACTCGTCGTCCTCGCCGGCGACGGCGGCCTCGACGGCCGGCGTCGCCCGCCGCTCGAGGTTGCGGCGTCGCCTGAAGTTCAGGTACTCGACGGCGAGGGCGAAGAGGATCGCGGCGTAGACGATGTTGCGATCGACCTCCTCGCCCACGCCGTCGAGCAGCAGCATCAGCCCGATGACGACGAGGAAGGAGAGGGCGAGGATCTTGAGGCTCACGTGCTTCTGGATGAAGCGGCTCACCGGCCCCGCGTAGAACATCATGATGAGGATCGCGATCGTGATGGCGATGATGATCAGGACGATCTCCGGGGTCAGGCCGATGGCCGTGAGCACCGAGTCGATGGCGAAGATCATGTCAATGACGACGATCGTGCCGATGACCGAGAGCGTCGACGTCGCCCGTCGCGAGGTCGTGTGCTCCTCCTCGCGCAGCTCGGTGGTGATGAAGATCTCCCTCGTCGCCTTGTAGATGAGGAAGAGACCGCCGCCGATGAGGATCAGGCCGCTGATGCTGATGTCGTGGCCGAGCACCGTGAACAGGGTCTCGTCGAGGCTGATCAGCCACGACACCCCGAGGACCATGGCGATGCGCCCGAGCAGGGCGAGGGCGAGGCCGATGGTGCGCGCCCGGCCCTGCTTCTCCTCGGGCAGCGCCAACGTGACGATGGCGATGAAGATGACGTTGTCGATACCGAGGACGATCTCGAGGATCGTCAGCGTCAGCAGGGCGAGCAGGGCACCGGGGTCGAGCAGCACGTCCACGTCGGGCGTCCTTTCGGCGCGAGGGCGGCCAGCGCAGCGGGGGGAGGCCCCCGCCGGCGGCGATTCTAGCAGGCCGACGGCGCCGCGCGGGCCCTGCGGCGCCGTCGGCCGCGCCCGCCCGCCGGGCCGGCCCGCCGGGCCTGCCCCACCGGCCTCGGCCGCACGTCGCGGTGCTATCATCCCCGGGCAGGACAGCCATCCCTGGGGGCGAGCATGACCGAGATCCACGAGACGCGGTTGCCCGGCGTCGGCATCCGCTTCGACTTCCTGACCCACGACGGCGAGCGCGTCGGCGTCATCGCCCACCACAGCGGTCGCCGCGAGCTCATGATCTGCGGCGCCGACGACCCCGACACCTGCCGCGACGTCGTGCGGCTCGACGAGGACGACGTGCGCGCCCTGGCCGAGGTGCTCGGCGTCTCGCACGTCACCGAGGAGGTCGACGCCATGCGGCTCGAGCTCCAGGGTCTGAGCATCGACTGGGTTCCCGTCACGACGACCTCGGCCTGCGCGACCTGCAGCGTGCACGACATCGAGCACAAGGACGCGACGGCGGCCTCTATCGTCGCCGTGATCCGCGAGGGTACGACCATCGCCGCGCCGCCCTCGGACTTCGTGCTCGGCCCCGGCGACACCGCGGTGGTCGTCGGCACGCCCGAGGGCGTCCGCGCCCTCTTCCGCCTGCTGCAGGGCGACTGACGCCGGCGGCCATGGGAGTGCTGGCCGTCAGCAGCATCGTCCCTCTCCTGCTGCTCGAGATCGGCGCCGTCGCCCTGGTGCTCGCCCTGCTGGCGCGGCTGGCGGTGCGCACCGGGTTCTCGCCGATCCCGCTCTACCTCCTCGTCGGGCTCACCATCGGCGTCATCAGCCCGGCGACGCTGAACCAGGTGACGGTCGACGTCATCGCCCAGGTCGCGATCATCTTCCTGCTCTTCATGCTCGGCCTCGAGTTCGGCGCCGAGGAGATCGCCCTCAGCCTGCGCACGCACCTGGGCTCGGGCATCGTGGACGCGGTCCTGAACTTCGCCCCCGGGCTCGCAGCCGGGTTCGCCCTCGGGTGGGGACCGGTCGCCGCCCTGCTCCTGGGCGGGGTCACCTACATCTCCTCCTCGGGGATCATCGCCAAGCTGCTCGACGACCTGGACCGCTTGGGCAACTTGGAGACGCCGGCGATCCTCTCGGTGCTCGTGATCGAGGACATGGCGATGGCGGTATACCTGCCGCTGGTCGTCGCCCTGCTCGCCGGAGCGGGACTGTTGGCCGGGGCGGTCGCCGCCGCCGGAGCCACCGCGGCGCTGCTCGTCGCGCTGTACGTCTCGGTGCGGCACGGCTCGGCGCTGAACCGCGGCATCTCGCATCCCTCGGACGAGGTCGTCCTGCTCACGGTCGTCGGCATCCTGCTCGCCGTCGGCGGCGGCGTCGAGATGCTCGGCGTCTCTGCCGCCGTCGCCGCCTTCCTCGTGGGCATCGCGCTGTCGGGCAACGTCGCCGACCGGGCGCGCGTGCTCCTCGCCCCGGTGCGCGACCTGCTCGCGGCCGGCTTCTTCGTGCTCTTCGCCCTGCAGATCGAGGTCGAGCGCATCCCCGAGGTGGCCGGCGTGGCGGCGCTGCTCTGGGTCGTCACCGCGCTCACCAAGGTGGCGACCGGCGTCTGGGCGACGCGCCGCGTCGCCGGCGTGGTCGGGCGCGCGCGGGCGGGCACGGCACTGATCGCGCGCGGCGAGTTCTCGATCGTGCTCGCCGGGCTCGCCATCGGCACCACGCAGGAGCCGCTGCTCGGGCCCCTGGCGGCGACCTACGTGCTCTTGACGGCGGTCAGCGGGCCGCTCCTCGCGCGCGTCTCCGACCCGCTGGCGCGCGCCTGGGTGCGGCGCAGGAAGAGGGCGTAGCGACGGGGGCGGGCCCGCGCTGCGCGCGGGCCCGCCCCCGTCGTCGTCCGCCCGCGGCCGTCGCCGCGGCGCGGCTCACTCGTAGCGCACGGCCTCGAGCACGTTCACCTGCGCCGCCCGCCGCGCCGGCAGCACCGCGGCGATGACGCCGACGACGATCGCCGCCGCGAGGGCCACGGCGAGCTGGCCGGCCGGCACGGCGAAGACCATGCCCTGGGCGTCGAACTGCGTCGAGACCACCCAGGCGAAGAGCACGCCGACGCCGATGCCGAGCACGCCGCCGATGACCGAGGTGATGACGCTCTCGTAGCGGACCATCCGGCGGACCTGCCGGCGCGTCGTGCCGATCGCGCGCAGCATGCCGATCTCGCGCGTCCGCTCGTAGACCGACAGGACCAGCGTGTTGACGATCCCGAACAGGGCGATCGTCACACTCATCGCCAGCAGCGCGTAGAGCAGGATGAGGAGCTGGTTCACCTGCGCGTTCATGTCGTCCACGTACTCCGCCTGCGTGCTGGCGGTGTGCGCGGGGTAGGCGGCGAGCACGTCGGCGACGCCGTCGCGGACCTCCTCCAGTGTGACCCCTTCGGCGCCGTTCACCAGGGTCAGCTGCGGATCCGCGGGCAGATCCAGCGTGCGCAGGACGCCGAGGCCGACCGTGAAGCTGTTGAACAGCATCGGGTCGCGGTAGAGGGCGACGACGCGCACCTCGGCGGTGCGACCGTTCTGGGCGGTGACCTCGAGCGTGTCGCCGAGGGCGATACCCCGGTTGGCGGCGAACTCCTGCTCGACGACCGCGCCGTCACCCTCGAGCCGGGCGAGGATACCGTCGTCGACGTCGCCCACCCAGTCGAAGCCCCAGACCTCGACGAACGTGTCGGGGTCGATCGCCGCCATGCCCGTGAGGGAGTCCCGCCCGCCGGCGTTGGTGATCTGCACCTGCGGCGTGGTGGCGCCGGCGGCGAGCTCCACGCTGTCGAGCTCGCGGATGCGCTCGCCGGCGGGCGCCGGCAGCGGCGTGAACATGGTGGTGTCCATGATGACGACATCGGCCCGGTTGGCGGTCTCGAGCGCGTCCACGAACGAGGTCCTCAGACCCTGGGCGAAGACGGCGACGAAGACCACGATGCCGAGCCCGATCATCAGCGCCGCGGCGGTCGAAGCGGTGCGCGCCGGGTTGCGGGCGGCGTTGTCGCGGGCGAGACGGCCGCTCGTGCCGAACAGCCGCTCGAGCGGCCAGCCGAGCACGCGGGCCAGCGGCCGCACGACGTGCCGTGCGACCATGGCCAGGGCGATGAAGCCGAGCATCGCGCCGAGACCCATCTCGAGGAGCCTCGTCGTCGTGGCGGCACTGCCGACCAGACCGAGCGCGACCAGACCGGCGGCGAGCGCCGCGACCACGGCGGCGAGCGGCGTCGTGAAACGCGCGAGGCGGCCCGGCGGCAGGGTGGCGCCCTCCTGGAGGGCGGCGACCGGGGGGACGCGGGTCGCGCGCCACGCCGGCACCAGGGCGGCGGCGAGCGCGGAGACGATGCCGACCGCGAGAGCCACGATGACGGTCCGCGGCTCGAGCGTCAGCCCGCCGCGCGGGATGTCCGCCCCGACGGCCTGGAAGAGCCGGTTGACACCGGAAGCCACCCCGAGCCCGGCGAAGAGCCCGGTGACCGACGCGGCCACGCCCATGAGCAGGGCCTCGACGATGACGCCGGTGAGCACCTGGCGGCGCCCGGCGCCGAGCGCGCGCAGCAGGGCGAACTCGCGCGTGCGCTGGGCCACGGTGATCGAGAAGGCGTTGAAGATGATGAAGGCGCCGACGAAGACGGCGACCCCACCGAAGGCGAGCAGCGCCGGGCGCAGGAACGAGTTGATCGACTCGCTCGTGGCCGCGGTGGCGTCGGCGGCCGCCTGCTCGCCGGTCTTGACCTCGACGTCGCCGGGCAGCGCCGCGGCGACGCGGCCGGCGAGCTGCTCCGGCGTGACGCCGGCCTCGGCCGTGATGTCGATCGAGGTCAGCTCGCCCTCGAGGCCGTACCAGCGCTGCACGTCGGCGAGCGGGGCGGCGACCATGATCGTGCCGCCGAGCGAGGCCGACTCGCCGAAGGTGAAGACGCCGGCGACGGTCACCGGCACGATGCCGTCCCGGGTCGCCACCTCGAACTCGTCGCCGAGGCCGAGCCCCTGACGCTCGGCGAAGCCGGCGTCGATCGCGACCTGGCCGCTCCGGGCCGGCAGGCCGCCACTCGTCACCGTGACGTGCTGGGCGCTCGAGGGGGTCGCGGACAGGACGAGGGTCGGCGCACCGCCGGTCGCCACGGCCTCGCCGTCGACGACGACGCTGCCGAGCGCCTCGGCGTTGCCGATCGCCTCGGCGACGCCGTCGACGGCGCGCACGTCGTCGAGCAGCGACTCGGAGAGCGTCGCCTCGGCCGTCTCCGCGTCGCCGAACTCGACCTTGGGCTGCACGACGACGGCGGTGCCCTTGAATGCAGTGGTGAAGATGTCGTCGAAGCCGTTCTGGATCTGGTCGGTGAGGACGTACGTGCCGCTGATCATCGCCACCCCGAGAAGGATGGCCATCACCGTCAGCGCGGTGCGCAGCTTGCGCTGCAGGAGGGATCTCCAGGACCTGCGCAGCATCGCCGTCACCCCCTCGCCCCGGACTCGAGACTCTTGATGACCTCGTAGATCTGGTCACGGTCCATGCCGCGGTGGTCGCGGACGACGGCGCCGTCCTTGAGGAAGACGACGCGGTCGGCGCGGCTGGCGGCGTGGGCGTCGTGGGTCACCATGGCGATGGTCTGGCCGAACTCGTCGGACGAACGCCGCAGAAGACCGAGCACCTCCTCGCCGGTGCGCGAGTCCAGGTTGCCCGTCGGCTCGTCGGCGAAGAGGACGGCGGGCCGGGTCACGAGCGAACGGGCGACGGCGACCCGCTGCTGCTGTCCGCCGGAGAGCTCCGACGGACGGTGCGTGAGCCGGTCGCCGAGACCGACGGTCTCGATGAGCTGCCCCAGCCAGCGGTCGTCGGCCTTGCGGCCGGCGATCGTCAGGGGCAGCAGGATGTTCTCGATCGCGGTGAGCGTGGGCAGCAGGTTGAACGACTGGAAGATGAAACCGATCTTCTCGCGGCGCAGGCGCGTCAGGTCCTTCTCCTTGAGGCGCGTGATCTCGACGCCGTCGAGGTGGACGCTCCCAGCCGTCGGGCGATCGAGCCCGGCGAGGATGTGCATCAGGGTGCTCTTGCCGGAGCCCGACGGCCCCATGATGGCGGTGAACCGGCCGCGAGCCAGCTCGAGGTCGACGTCGGCCAGCGCCCGGACGGCGGTGTCGCCGGTGCCGAAGCTGCGGCTGAGGCCGAGCGCGGCGACGACCGTGTCGGTCGTCTCGGCCGGCAGCGGCAGCGCCGCCGGGCGCACGCGTGCGGCGAGCGGCAGATCGTGTGCGAGTGTCGCTTCCATCGGTCCCTCCACGGGTCGAGCCCTTCGTCTGAGGCGGCCGGCGGCGGGCGGCGCCGACCTGTTGTGGAGAGGCTACCGGCGGCGCTCCGGTGGGTCGTCGCCCCCGCGTGGTGAACGCCAGAGGCCCAGGGGGGCATCTTGGCGCGGGCCGCCGTCACCCTCCAGGGTCAGGAAGTGCCCCCATGGAGGCAGATGCGAGCCGGCCCACCACGGAGCGCCTCCCACCGCGGGGGTACGCCGGGCACGAGCCGAGGGCGTGGCGAAGAGGACGTCACGCAGCGGGTGCGGCGGAGAGGGGCGCGACCCGTCGGGCCGCGGCGGCGGCCGCGGAGTCGGCGAAGAGGCCGCCGGAGCCGGCTACACGAGCTCGGCGACGAGCTCGCCCAGGGCCGCGAGGTACTCGTCGACGTCGGCGCCGGTGGCAGCGGCCGAGACCGCCGGGCCGGCGCTGCTGATCGCCTCCCAGATGCCGCGGTTGGCGAGGTAGACCTGCTGCAGCGCCGAGAACTCGGGCCAGGCGTCGTCGTCGGCCTCACGCGCGTTGCGCGGCAGGCGGCCGCACAGCGACCAGCCCGAGCGCGCGTACAGGCGGTGCACGGCCCAGGGCAGATCCGCCGCCCGCGCGTGGCCCTCGATGCCGTCGGCGAGCCGCGCTCCGAGGGCCGCGGTACGCGCATAGGTCTCTTCGGTGAGCACCTCGCCGAGCGCCGCCCGGGCGGCGGCCATGCTGAGCCCGTTGCCGAAGAGCGTGCCGCCGGTGGCGAGCTCGCCCTCGCGACCGTCGCGGCCGCGGCCCGAGACGAAGACCTCGGCGAGCTCCTCCGTCATGCCGTAGGCGCCGAGCGGCACGCCGCCGCCGATGGCCTTGCCGGCCGTCACGACGTCCGGCTCGAGGCTCCACTGCCGGGTCAGGCCGCCGGGGCCGCAGATCAGGGTGTGCGTCTCGTCGAGCACGAGCAGCGAGCCGTGCTCGCGGGTCAGCGCGCGGAGAGCGTCGTGGAAGCCGGGGTCGGGCAGCACGACGCCGACGTTGGTGAGCGCCGGCTCGCTGACGACGCAGGCGAATTCGCGCGTCGCGAGGGCGCGCTCGAGAGCGGCGACGTCGTTGAAGTCGATCAGGCCGACATCGCCGTACGAGCGCGAGGCCAGCCCGAGGTACGGTGCGCGGAGACCGCCGCCGCCGTAGGAGACGAGGAGCTCGTCGGCGTGGCCGGCGTAGTTGCCGGCGAAGAGCAGGACCTTGTCGCGCCCGGTCGCGTGACGGGCGAGGCGCACGGCCTCGACGTTGGCCTGGGTCGCCGACAGCGTGAACTGCCAGTACGGACGCCCCCAGCGGCGGGCGAGCTCCTCGGCGACCTCGGCGGCGTCTTCGGTCGGCTGGAGGAACTGCCAGCCGGCCGCAGCCCGCGCCGCGACGGCGCGCACGACGGGCTCGGGATCGAGACCGCAGAAGGTGCTCTTGTCGCCGATGTTGGTGTCGAGGAAGGCGTGCCCGTCGGCGCAGCTGAAGCGCGCCCCGTGGCCCTCGACGACGAAGACCGGTGGGTGCTCGGTGTAGCTCACCATCCAGCTCATCGGCACGCCGTTGGGCATCGAGGCACGGGCACGCTCGAGCAGCGCGCGGCAGCGCGGGTGCTCGCACGCGAAGCGCGCGTCCTCCCGCGCCTTGAGGGCCGTCACGCGCGCCGGGTCGATGCCGCAGTCGCGCACGTCAGAGCCCCAGCAGGCGGGCGGCGTTGCCGGAGAAGACCGCGGCCAGCTCGTCGTCGTCGAGGCCGCAGGCGGCGACCTGCTCGGCCGCGCCCGCCATGTCGGCCCACGGCGCGTCGCTGCCGAAGACGACGCGCTCGGGCCCGTGCCGGCGGACGAGATCGGCGAAGTCGGCCGCCGACAGGTGCCCGAGCGTGAACGCGGTGTCGAAGTAGACGCGCCTGCCGGCGAGCTCGGCGCGAACCTCGTCCCAGACCCCCCAGCCCCCGAGGTGGCCGAGGATCATCGTGAGGCCGGGGTGTCGCGCGAGGACGCGGGCGAAGGCGGCCGGCGTGCCGCGGTAGGTCGGCACGGCGATGTCCTTGCCGGCGTGGTAGAAGATCGCGAGGCCGTGGGCGACGGCGGCCTCGTAGATCGCGTCGAGTCGCGGCTCGTCGGGGCTGAACGCCTGGAACTCCGGGTGGAGCTTGAAGCCGACCAGCCCCATGCCCGCCATGCGGGCGATCTCGGCCGCGGGGTCGGCCAGGTCGGGGTGCATCGCCCCGAAGGGGACGATGCGCGACCTGTCGAGCCCGGCGACCCAGTCGTTGATGCCGGCGACCTGACTCGCCTTGACGGCGACCGGCTGCACGGCGGCGCGCTCGACGCCGGCGCCGTCGAGGGCCTCGAGGAGGCCGGCGTAGGTGCCGTCGAAGGACGGCTGCACGCCGGCCATCTCCTCGAGCGTACGCAGGGCCGCGCCGGCCACGGCGTCGGGGAAGACGTGGGTGTGCAGGTCGATCACGCGCACGCCGGCCGCTCCCGCACCGTCGGCGTGGCGCCCCTCGCGGCTGCGGTGCCGACTCGGGCCCGTCGCCCCCCGCACCTCGACACCGCGCTCACCCGGCGAGCGCCCGCGGCGGCTCGCCGACCACGGCCTTGGTGTAGGGGCAGACCGCTTGGCAGACGCCGCAGGTGCCGTCCCACTCGAGGTGCTCCCAGGTCTTGGCCTCGCAGGCCTTCTCGTCGTAGAGGGCGTCGCGGAGCATGCCGGCCCGCCAGAGCACGTCGCGGCCGGCGCCCGTGGGGCAGGCGTCGACGCAGACGCGGCAGCGCCCGCAGCGGCTCGCGACGATGGGCGTGCCGGGGTCGAGCGGCAGGTCGGTGAAGACAGTTGTGAGCCGCACCGCCGGACCGTGACGGGCGGAGACGAAGACGGCGGTCTTGCCGATCCAGCCGAGGCCGGCCTGGGTCGCCGCCGTCTTGTGCGGGAACACCCCCGCGTCGCCCCAGTCCGCGAGCGGCGGGTCGTCGTTGGGGCCGCTCATCACGTTCGAGATCTGGACCGCCCGGCGGCCGCGCGCGTGGGCCAGCTCGATCACCGCCGCGGCGGCGGCATCGAGCCGGCCGAACAGCCGCGAGTAGTCGTCGAAGAAGGCCTGCGACATCTCGGTCCGCTCGAGACCGGCGAGGGCCTGCGGCGCGTGACGCATGACGATCGACACCGCGAGCGGGAGGTCGGGGGCGAGGTCCCAGCCGTCGTTCGCCGCGACGCCCCACTCGTCGACACCGGCGCGGTCGAGTGTGGCGCCCAGCGCCTCCTGCAGCTCCAGTTCGGCCATCATCCCCCCGCGTCGGACATCCAGCCTGGCTAGGGTAGCACGGTGCGCCCGGCGTGACCGTCCGACCGATGGTCAGAGACACGTCACGTCGGGGAAGGTTCACCCTCAGACCAGCGAGGAGGCAGCCGTGACGGCCACAGCGACACTTCGACACGAGCACCAGGCGGTCTGTCTCGTGCTCAGCGCCAGCGACCGCGAGGTCGTCCGAATCCGCGAGTCCGGCCGTCTCGACGGAGACTGGCTCCGCGACTTCACCGAGTTCAGCCGCCGCTTCACGGACGGCTGCCACCACAGGAAGGAGGAGCGGCACCTCTTCACCCTGCTGCACGAGAGGGCGCCCGCGGAGACGGACGCCATCGTCCGGGCGATGCTGGCAGAGCACGACGGCGGGCGTGAACGGATCGGCCGCCTGCTCTCCTGCCTTGAGGCCGCCGAAGCAGGCGACGAGAGCGCCGTCGCTGCCGCAGCGGAGCAGCTCTCCGCGTACAGCCGGCTCCTGCACGCGCACATCGCCAAGGAGCACAACGTCCTCTTCCCTCTCGCGGAGCGGCTCCTGACCGAGCAGGAACTGCAGGCGCTGGACGAGGCGTTCGAGGTGGTCGAGCGCGACGAGATGGGCCCGGGCGAGCACGAGCGCCTCCACGCGCTCGCGGGACGGCTCGCGGAGGGCATCGCGGAGACCTCCTGCTGACGCGGGCTCCTGCCCCAGGAACGGCCGCCCGGACTGCGCGGTGCCGACCGGGGCATGCGTGCCGCCGAGGTGTCGCCCGTCGAGACAACGCCTGCTCCTGCGACGCGGCCCGAAGCGACACGTGGGCGTGCGTGCCGCGGCGACGCACGGCGGAGGCGTTGACGAAGAGCGCCACAGTGCTAGCCTAACGATGGGCACTGGGGGCGACGCGCGTGGGGGCCGCGCCGCCCAGATCGTGGTTCACGAGGGGGGACCATGCGAAAGCTCACCGTTCTGCTGCTCTGCGGCCTGACCCTGCTGCTGCTCTTCGGGCTCACGGCCGGGCCGGCGGCCGCCGGCGTCAGCGACTGGCGGCCGGACTTCGAAGGCGAAGTACCCTACGAGGAGATCCAGCCGATCCTCGACGAGCTCGTCGCCTCGAGCGACCGGGTCCGCTACGAGATCATGGGGACCTCGGCCGGGAGCCACGACCTGTACCTCGTCATCGTGGCCCGGCCGGAGGTGCTGGCCGGCATCGACGACCACCTGGCCTTCCGCCAGCTGATGCTCGACGACCCGGCCGCCGCCCAGGCGCAGCTCGCCGCCGCGCCCGGCGACGTCAAGGTGCCGGTCTTCATCAACTGTTCGATCCACGGCAACGAGCCGAACGGCGTCGACGCCGGGCTCATCATGTTACGGCGCCTGGCGACCGCCGGAGACGACGATGTCGAGGCGCAGCGCATCCTCGACGAGTGCATCGTCCTCTTCAACATCTGCCAGAACCCCGACGGGCGCATCGCCAACACGCGCACCAACTCGAACGGCTTCGACATGAACCGCGACTTCCTGCTGACGACACAGCCCGAGACGCAGGCCACCGCGGCCGAGATCGCCCGCTGGGTGCCGACGGTCTTCCTCGACCTGCACGGCTACTACTCGTACTACCTCATGGAGCCGTGCACGGCGCCGCACAACCCCAACTACGAGTTCGACCTCTTCATCGGGTCCGCGCTGCCGACGTCTCTGGCAATGGAGGCGCGCATCAACGTCGAGACGCGGCGGCCGGTCAAGATCGCCTATCGGGATCTGAAGGGCGGGTTCGAGGACTACAGCCCGATCTACACGCCGATGTACGCGATGTACTACGGGGCGGCGGGCATGACCCTCGAGACGACGGCGCGCGACGCCACCGGCACCGCCTGCCACTTCTGGGCCTCGTGGGCCGGCGCGCTCCACGCCGCCGACAACAAGGTGCAGCTGCTGCACGACCAGGCGGAGCAGTTCCGCCGCGGCGTGGAGGGCATCCCGCAGCCGGACGGGGACGTCACCTTCCCCGAGGCCTACCTGATCCCGGCCTCCGCGCCGCAGCAGCGCGCGCCGCTGCAGGCGGCACGCCTGATCGAGAAGCTGCAGGCCGCCGGCGTCGAGGTCTACCGCGCCGCGACCGTCTTCGAGCTGGACGGCGTCCCCTACCCGGCCGGCACGTACGTGGTCCCGATGCGCCAGTCGCTTCGGGGGCTCGCGAACACATGGCTCTGGCAGGGCACCGACCTCTCGGCGGTGAAGAGTATGTACAGCACCTGCGCGACCAACCTCACCCAGATGCTCGGGTTCGACCGCGTCATCGTCGACGACCCGCTCGAGGACGTCGCGCTGGCGCCGGTAGGGGAGACCGCGCCGCCGGGCGCCGTCGCCGGAGAGGGCGAGTGCTACCTGCTGGCCAACGACAGCGTCGAGGCCGTGAAGATGGTCAACGCGCTGCTCGACGAGGGCGTCACGGTCGAGATCACGACAGCAGCGAGCGAGACGGCGCCGCTCGGCACCTACGTCGTCGTCGACGCGCCGCCGGCGCTCCTCGACGAGCTCGCCGCCGCGTATCGCCTGCGACTCACCGCGTCCGACCGCCCGGCCGAGACGAAGGTGCTGCACGACATGACACTCGCCGTCGCAGGAGGCGCCGACACGCGCTACGTCCTCAGGGAGCTCGGCTTCGACTTCGACGTCGCGGGCTCCTCAACGGAACTCGGTGACTACGAGGTGTTCGTCAACAACACGGCCTCGTTCTCGGCCAAGAAGGTGAAGGCGTACGTGAAGGCGGGCGGCGGGTACGTCGGCCTGGGGTACGCCGGTACCGCGAGCCGGCTCGGCCGTCTGCTGCCGGTCCGCTTCGGCGCCACCGCGCAGAGCGGGGCCAACGCCCTGGTCCGGGCGAGCTTCGAGTCGGAGAGCCTCGTCGGCGCCGGCTTCCAGGCAGACGATTGGGGCTTCGTCAGCCGGCCGGTCTGGTACACGAAGCTCGGCGCCTCAGTGACCGTCGAGGCGCGCTACGGCGACCAGGACGACTGGTTCATCTGCGGCTACTGGGCCAAGAGGAGCGCGGCCCGCGGCCAGGCGGCCGTGATCAGCGGCACGCGCGGCGACGGCGAGGTCGTCTTCATCGGCTTCGCGCCCACGTTCCGCGCCTACCCCGAGCACCACTTCCGCCTGGTCGCCAACTCGATCTGGGAGGTCGCGGACTGAGGCGGGCTCTCTCCGGGTGCACCCTCGGCTGAGAGGGACGCACAGCGAGCGGGTCGCCGGCTGAGGCGGTCCGCAGGGGTCGAAGGCGGGGCGGCGCGCACAACGCGCCGCCCCGCCTTCCCTCAGCGCCCGCGCGGCTCTCGAGCGGGCGGCCGAGCTGCTTGTCGCCCGAGGGCCCGGCGTCGAGGCGCCGGGCCCTCGGGCGCTGCGCTCCCGTCAATCGACGCCTGCTCCGGAGCCGACCGCTCCACTCGCTCAGCCCGGCAGCCGGTCAACGAGCAGGCCGACCGTCCTGGCCAGCAGTCCCAGCAGCTCGGCCTCACCGCGCCGCGCCGACCGCGGCAGCGAGAGCGTGATCCGCAGCTCACCGCCGCCGGCGGAGTCGGTCGCGGACAGCACTTCCGCCTCGCCGGTCGCCGAGACCCTCAGCTGCCTCTCGCCGCCCGCCTCGTCGCCGGTGGCGCCGCCGTCGTAGCCGGCGCTCCGGCCTCTCGCCGAGACCACGCAACTCGTGCCGCCGAACAGTCCGCAGGCAGCCTCCGCGGCGGCCTCCAGCAGCCCGGCCAGGTCGTCGGCTTCAGCGACGCGGCCGAGCGCTCCCGCCGCTGCGTCCAGCTTCGCGCACAGGGCGCCGATCTCGCCCAACGCGGCCGTCGCCTCCGCGAACGTCAGCGCGTTCACCAGCGCCACCGCGGCCTGACCCGCCACGGCCCCGCAGAGCCGCAGCTCCTGACGTGAGTAACGACGCTCGCGCAGGTGGTCCATCACCTCGATCAGGCCGATCGAACGCCCCCGGTAGACGAGCGGCACCATGAGGAGGCTCTTGTCGCCCTCGCGCTCGAGCTCGCGGCGCTCATCCGGGTCGGCAGCGGGGTCGCTGAGGTTCACGACCGCCGTCACCCTCTCCTCGAGGACCCGGCGCGTCAGCGGGTAGCGCGCGAGCGGGTACTCGGCGGCGCCGGGGAGGCGCCGGCCGCTGCGATCGTAGTCCGCGAGGATCCGCACCGCCTGCGCCTCCTCGTCGAAGGTCGATATCGCGCAGAAGTGGCAGTCGAGCAGGCGCGTGACCTGCCTGGCGATCTCCTTGAGAAGGTCCTCGAGCTCGAGCCGGCTGACGAGAGCGATGGAGGTCTCGAGCAATGTCTCCAGCTCGCGCTCCCGCGCGCGGCGGGCCGCCAGGTGCGTGCTGCCGCCGATGTGCTGCGCGAGCTCCTCGACGTCCTCCTCGCGGATGCGCCGGTGCCCCCCGGGGGTGCGCGTGCACGGGAGGAAGCCGCTCGCCGTCCAGCGCCGGACCGTGTGCGGCGCGACGCCGAGCCGCCGGGCGGCACGTTGCACGTTCAGGTACATGATCGCCTCTCTGCTCGACGCATGTCAGGTAAGTTGAAGTTCTGGGGCGGGACTCTGTCAAGTAGGTTCAGGAATACGGCCTGTAAAAAGAAACTTTCTAGCGGAGAATAGTGAGTAAGCGAAGTGGCCGTCCTTCAAGTTCCTCGACTTCGGGAGGGCCCGCAGAAGGAGTGGAGCATGCGCGTTCTTCAACTGGGCGTAGGTTCAGTGGGCGAAGTGACGGCACGAGTGGTGGCCTCGGTGCCGGAGGTCACCGCGGTCGTGCTCGCCGATATCGACGAAGCGCAGCCGCGAGTGGTGGCCGCCAAACTGCCGCCGGGCAAGGCGGAGACGCTGCAGCTCGACGTGCGCGACAAGGAAGCGCTCGTCAAGACGCTCTCGGGAGTCGACCTCGTGATCAACGGCCTCATCCCCGAGGTGAACCTCGACGTGATGGCGGCGTGCCTGGAGGCCGGCACCCACTACCTCGACATGGCCGCCGCCGGCCCGCGCGACGTGGTCGGCACGGCCGACGTCGACGAGGAGCTGGCGCTCTCGGGCGAGTTCAGGAAGGCCGGCCTCACCGGCCTCTGCTTCTTCGGCATCGACCCGGGGGCCAGCGACGTGTTCGCGCGTGCCCTCTACGACCAGTTCGACACCGTCGAGCGCCTCACGGTGCTCGACGGCGACGCCTCGACCGCCGAGGGCGTCGACTACGCGCCGAGCTTCTCCCCGACCACCATGGTCGAGGAATGCCTGATCCTTCCCCCGGCCGCCTTCGAGGACGGCAAGAAGATCCGCCGGACGTCGCTCTCGAAGAAGTTCGACTTCACCTTCCCCGAGCCCGTGGGCACGCTAACGGTGTGGAACGTCGACCACGAGGAGTCGCAACTGATGCCGCTCTTCCTCGCCGACAAGGGCCTGCGCGACGCCGACTTCTTCATCGCTCTCGACGACGATTGGGCCAACCTGCTCCTGGCCTGGCGCAAGCTGGGCTTCGCCCACAACAAGGAGATCGAGTTCGGAGGGGCGCGCTTCCGCCCGCTCGACCTGCTGGTGTCCCGCCTGCCGAAGTCGGTCGACCTCATCGGCAAGATGCACGGCGCCGTGTGCGTCGGCACGCTCGCCGAGGGCACCGTCGGCGGAAAGCGCACCCGGCGCTTCATGTACCAGGTCACCTCGCACGACGACGCCTTCGAGAAGCACGGCGTGCAGGGCACCGGCTGGCAGACCGGGGTGCCGGCGGCCTGCGGCGCCATCATGCTGGTGCGCGGCCTCGTGCCGGGTCACGGCGTCCACGCCCCCGAGCAGATCGACCCGGCACCCTTCCTCGCGCTGATGACCGAGCACGGCACGCCCTGGGGGGTCGTCGACCTGCCGGCCGACGAGGAGTTGCCGATCTGATGTGCCCATCTGACCGGACGGACAGCCGCCTGCGGCCCTGACCCCTTCTACTGGGCGGCGCACCGTAAGGTGCGCCGCCCGCGGCCGTTCCCTCAGCGGGTGATCACGACGGCCCGTCCGTCGGCGCGGGGGTCGCTGGCCGCGTCCATGCTCCCGTCGGCGCCGAGCACGATGTACTGCGCGTGGCCGGCGAGGTCGTCGACCTCGTCGCCGGCCACGAGCGGCAGTCCGCTGCGCGCCAAGGCCTGTCGCGCGGCGTACGGGACACGGCCCTCGTACCAGACGCTCAGCGCCGGATCTCCGGTGTAGTCGACGTCCACCGTCCAGCGCGGCGCAGCCAGGGCGCGCCCCGCCGGCTCGTCGCGGCCGAGCACACGGCTGAGGAGCTGGGTGTGGATCTGAGGCTGGGCCCAGCCCCCCATCGTCCCGGCGACCACCCGCACACGGCCGCCGCGCCGCACCAGCAGCGGCATCAGCGAGTGCGCCGGCCGCACCCCAGGGCGCAGCAGGTTCACCGACCCCGGCTCGAGCGAGAAGCCGGCGCCGCGGTCGTGGCAGATGATGCCCGTCGCGGGCTCGAGCACCCCAGAGCCGAAACCGTCGAAGAGGCTCTGGATGACGGCGACCGCGTAGCCCTCGTCGTCGGCGGCGACGAGGGCGACGGTGTCGCCGTCGGGACGCGCTACGGCATCGCCGGGCACCGAGCCGCCCTCCGGGACCGTCGCGGCATCGCCGGGCACCGAGCCGCCCTCCGGACCCGTCGCGGCGGCCCCGGGCACGAGGCCGCCCTCGGCGTACGCCGCCGCGTCGTGCAGCGCCGCGGTCGGCTCCTCGGCGCGCACCGCGGCCACGGCCGCGGCCAACTCGTCGGCGCGCGCCGCGCCGTAGAGATCGTCGATGGCGCCGACCCCGGCGCGCGGGTCGCCGAGACGGCGGCGCCGGTCCTCGAAGGCGTGCGCGAACAGCCGGGCCAGGGTCCCGGCCTCCGGCCCGAGGGGATCGGCCCAACCAGCCATCCGGTGCAGGGCGGCGAGCACCTCGAGCAGGACGAACCCCTGCGAGTTCGGCCCCGTGGTCAGGAACTCGTGACCCAGCGCCTCGAGACGCAACGGCACCGTCACCTCGGTCTCGTGCGCGGCGAGATCGCCCGGGTCGAGGAGTCCGCCGCGCGCGCCGAAGCCGGCGCAGAAGCGCTCCCCGATCTCGCCGCAGTAGAACACGCCGGCGCCTTCGCCCGCGACCAACCGCAGCGTGGCGGCCA
>ENA-ORXD01001227-ORXD01001227.1-sediment-metagenome-genome-assembly--contig:-NODE-1227-length-22787-cov-4.360238_pt1 | contig 22787 bp, 18 predicted proteins | sample MGYA00237862_ERZ511471 | MGnify/ENA metagenome assembly ERZ511471
GTAAAGAGCGCGCTGCCCGCCGACGTCATTCTTGAAACGGTCTATGATCGCACCGAACTCGTGGACCAGGTCATCGACACCGTCAAACACAATCTGACCGCCGGGGCCATCCTGGTGATCGCGGTTTTGTTCCTGCTCCTCGGCAACCTGCGCGCCGGCTTGCTGGTTGCCGCGACCATCCCCATGGCCATGCTGTTCGCCGCACTGGGCATGCAGGAGATGGGCATCGCAGCCAGTCTCCTGTCCCTGGGGGCGATCGATTTCGGCATCCTCGTCGATGGCTCGGTGGTCATGACCGAAGCCAATTTACGCCGGCTGACAGAGCGGCAGATGCAACTCGAACGTCCGCTCACAGTTTCCGAGCGCTTCGACGTGATTGTGGCCTCCAGCCAGGAGGTCGTGCGGCCGATCGTCTTCGGTATGGGAATCATCCTGCTGGTCTTTTTGCCGGTCCTGACCCTGCAGGGGATAGAAGGCAAGATGTTCAAGCCCATGGCCTGGACTTTCATCTTTGCCCTCATGGGATCTTTACTGGTAGCCGTGATTCTTTCTCCTCTTCTCTCCTTCCAATTCCTACCCCGCAAACTCCCTGATCGTGAGCGGAAGATCGACAGTTGGCTGAAACGAATCTACGGCCTGGCTCTCGAGCGGGTGCTGCGGTGGCGCCATGCGTTTCTCGGCGTTGTTGCGCTGGTTCTGGTCGCCACGACCCTTCTCGCCTTTCGCTTGGGAGGCGAATTTCTGCCGCGCCTGTCCGAAGGGTCTCTTGTGGTCAGTGTGGTGCGCCTTGCCGGGGTCTCGATCGAGGAATCGATCAGTTACAACACTCAAATGGAGAAACTGCTGTTGCAGGAATTCCCCGACGAAATTCGCCACGTCTGGAGCCGCCTTGGCAGCGCGGAAGTGGCAACCGACCCGATGGGGACAGAACTGACCGACATCTTCATGACCCTCAAGCCACGCAGCCAGTGGCGCCGAGCCCAAAGCCAAGCGGAACTCACGACCCGCGTCGAGCACGCTTTGCATGGCCTCCCCGGCATCCGCACGGTTCTGTCTCAACCAATCGAATTGCGGGTCAACGAAATGCTGTCCGGAATTCGCGGCGATGTGGGAATCAAGATTTACGGCGACGATTTCGAAACGCTGGTCGAATTGGCGGAGCAGGTGGAACACTCCTTGACCAATATTCCCGGCGCTGCAGACGTTGCTGTGGAACAGATCACCGGGCAACCCACCTTGCAGATCGAAGTCAACCGGCCAGCATTGGCTCGCTACGGTGTAGCGGCCAAGGATGTACTCGACATGGTCGCTGCCGTCGGAACGCCCAAAGTCGGCGAGGTCTTTGAAGGGGAACGATCCTTTCCGCTGGTGCTGCGCCTGCCCGATGCCCAGCGCCACGACCCGCAATTGTTGGCAGACACACTGATTCCTACCCGCAGCGGAGCGATCCTGCCGCTGCGTGCCGTGGCCGAAATTCGTGAGGTCGAACGTCCGTCAACCATCAATCGCGAATGGGGCCGACGCCTGATCAAGGTCCAGGTGAATGTCAGGGATCGCGATATCGCCTCTTTTGTTGCCGAGGCGAAACAGACAATCGCCTCGACAGTGAATCTTCCCGACAGTTATCTGATCGAATGGGGGGGGCAGTTCGAAAACCTGGAGCGTTCCCAACAGCGCTTGCTGCTAGTGGTCCCCTTGACTCTGTTGCTCATTTTCCTGCTGCTCTACTTCAGTCTCAAACGATTACGTGACGTGTTGATCATTTATACCGGCATTCCACTGGCCGCCGTGGGCGGGATCGGAGCGCTTTATCTGCGGGGAATTCCCTTCAGCGTCAGTGGCGCTATCGGCTTTATCGCGCTGTCCGGCATCGCAGTGCTCAACGGGCAGGTAATGGTCGCGGCCATCCGTGGCCTCCTGGCCGAAGGACTTCCGCTCGCGGCAGCGGTCAGCAGTGCAGCCAAGCAGCGTCTGGTTCCGGTTCTGGCCACTGCCGTGACCGATGCCGTGGGATTTCTGCCCATGGCCATTTCCATCGGCGTTGGAGCTGAAGTGCAACGCCCTCTTGCGACGGTGGTGGTCGGAGGCGTGTTGACCTCGACTCTTTTGACTCTGTTTGTGCTACCGGCGCTCTATCTATCCGTCGGCGGCAATCGCGAAACATCTACAGCTCGTTCTCTTACGGAAAGGAACTGCCCACATGAATAGATCGTATTTGGCATTATTGGGAAGCATGTTGCTCACCTTGACGGCGTGTGCCTCTTTGAGTTCTAATCGGACAGTGCAAGCCAACATCGAAGTGGAAACGATCCCTTCCTCCGGAGTCACGATCTCCCAAACCGAAGTCTATCAGCGCGACGGTCTCCTGGTTGTCAACGGACAGTTGCGGAGGCCGCATGAAGTCAAGTTCGCCGGCCATATTGATATCCTTCTCTGCACCCCGTCAGGCGACGAGGTCAGCAAGGAGGTGTCCCTCCCACGCTTGTCGAGCAAACGCAAGGGGGTCATTCACATCCCTTTCACAACCCGTTTCGAAGGACTCCCAGAGCCAGGTTCCAAGCTCATCGTCCGTTACCATGCGTCGCTTGACGAGGCACATATTCAACATTGCCTGTAGGACTCCAAAGCGATCGGGAAGCAAACAGCAAGAACGCATCCCTAGGACGTGCAAGGGATGCGTTCTTGTTGTTTAGCCTGGAGTCGAATGGCAGGCGAGGGATTTCTCTGCCTCCGCCAATACCGAGACAACCGCCAAGCTTGTGGTAATCTCTTGTTATAATGCAGCTGTGGACGTCGACAGGTTGGATAAAGGCATTGAGGGGAAATATTGCAAAAATAAGCTGGGAGGTGGCTCATGACGGAAAAAGGGAAGAACGATCAGCAAGAGGTCGGTCTGTACGAAAAACTTGCTGAACGGACCGCGGAACTGTTGGACACGGGAAAGAAAACTCTGGACGAGGCATTGAAGATGGCACGGGATGAAATGGCTGCGGCCGAGCAATTCTCCCGCGAACGCCTGGACAAGGTCAGTGGTTTCGTGCGGCGGGATGTCGCCCTGATGGGCGAGAATATCAGCAAAACCACCGAAACCTTGAAAAACGCGGTCGATCCGCAGCGAGTGGCAACGGGAATCCAGAGTGTTTTCGGCAGTATCCTCAACAGTACCGCCGACCTGATCGGTGACCTGGCCGAACGCTTGGAAAAGAACCTGGAATTCAAGACCGGAGAAGTCACCAATCTGGGCACTTTGACCTGCAAGGCCTGCAAGGCGGAACTCCACATGAAGGGGACGGGGCATATTCCACCCTGCCCCAAATGCCACGCAACGGTCTTCCGCAAGTCCTACTAAAGTCTAAAGAACCGTTGCCGAGGCGGAGACCTGTTCCATGGAAGCTTGGCTGCACACCCTCTTCTCCTGGTTGCCCGAAGGGGGCGTTTACTATCTGCTGGTCTTCCTCCTGACTCTGAGCGAGTCCCTGGCGTTTGTCGGCCTGATCATGCCCGGCAGCGTACTGACTGTATTCGCCGGCTTCCTGGCCGCCCATGGCAAGGGCGAGATTGCATGGTTGATGCTCATCGCCTCGGCCGGCTCGTTGCTCGGCGATGTGGCCAGTTATTATCTGGGCGGCCGTTTCGGACCTGCTTTACTGAGAAGCCGCCCCTTACGTCGTCATCACCAGATTATTGACCGGGCCGAATTGTTCTTTGCTGCCCACGGTGGCAAAAGCGTTTTCCTTGGGCGTTTTGTTGGTCCGTTGCGGGCCTTTATCCCCTTTGTCGCGGGTTGCGCCCAGATGCGACCCGGCGGCTTTTTCCTTTTCGCCCTGGTCAGTTGCGTCCTGTGGGGGCTGGCCTATCCAGGGCTTGGCTATCTGGCCGGTGCCAGCTGGCAGCTGGTCGAAGCCTGGATGGGACGGGTCAGTTTCCTGTTCGGCTCCCTTTGTCTGCTGTTGTTTATCAACGCCTGGTTCTGGAAACGGCTTTTTCCCAAGCTTCTCCACTTGGCAGAACGGATTTGGAACCGTCTGCATCAGTTCTGGCTGCGACAGTTACAGCGCCCCACCCTTCTCGCCGTGGCCAGAACCTTTCCCGGCATCTGGAGTTTTCTCGCTGCCCGCTTCAGCCTTAAATCAGGCTCCGGACTTTACCTCACAGTCGCGTTATTGTTCAGTCTTGCCTTCACTTTGGTCTTTGTGGCCTTGCTGCGCAGTCTTCTCATCGGTCATGTTCTCGCCGCGTTGGACCAACGCATCTACCTGGCCATGAACCATATCCGCCATCCCTTCAGCGACACCTTTTTCCTGACCGTGACTTATCTGGGGGGGATGCCGGTGGTAATCCTGCTCGGCATTCTGGTTCTGGTCTGGCTCATCATCACCAACCGCGATTTTTCCGCCCTGATCCTGGTCGGCGGCACCGCCGGCGGCGAGCTGTTGGTCTTCCTGCTCAAAGGGATGTTGCAAAGGGAACGTCCTGTGCCCCTCTTCCCTGAATTACAAGCATTTTCCGGCAGTTTTCCCAGCGCCCACGCCTTCATCGCCGCAGTCTTCTACGGTCTGGTGGTCTACATGCTGCTCGATTCGATACGGGATTGGGAGTCCCGTTTTTACCTGATCTTTTCCGGTAGCTTTATCGCTCTGTTGATCGGTTTCAGCCGCATTTACCTGGGGATGCACTGGTTCAGCGATATCCTCGGCGGCTTTGCCTTGGCCGCCCTGTGGCTGACCTTTTTGATCACCGCTTCTGAGCTGCGTCGCAGATATGGGGGGGAATTTCCCTGGCGCCCCGGCGCGACGCCGGTCCACTTGGCCCCGTACAGTCGCAGCCTGGTCCTGGCAGTCACAGCCTGCCTGTGTCTGGGCGCCGCCGCCACCTTTATCGTTCTCCAAGTGCAAGCCGTTCTCGGGTAATGGATGAACCTTTGCTTTTTCTTCGATCTCCATTCATCACTCCTGGAGTCAGTTTTTAGTCCCTAAATATATTGCCAAACAACCCTTTTTTATTTAGATTGTGCCCGGATTCAACGACTTTGATCGATTGGGGAGGACAATGCACAGACGTTTACCCGCCGAATGGGAACAACAAGATGGGGTCCTACTGGCCTGGCCCCACGCTGCCAGCGACTGGGCGCCCTATCTAAGCCAGGCCCAAGCCGTTTTCAGCCAGATCATTTGCCATGTCAGCCGGTTTGAAATCGCTCTGGTTGTGGTGCCGGAGGAAGAGTCAGCGGCAGTCCGGCAAATCCTGCAAGACGCTGGCTGCGACATGGAGCGGGTCCGCCTCTACCCCCTCCCCTGCAACGATACCTGGGCAAGAGATTTCGGCCCCATCACGGTTTACCATGACAGCCAGCCCTTGTTGCTCGATTTCGGATTCAACGGTTGGGGTCTGAAATTCGCCGCGGACCTGGACAATCAGCTCACCCGCCGCCTGCAGCACCAAGGCGCCTTCCCTGCTGCCGACCTGGAAATCTGCGGTCTTATCATGGAAGGGGGGAGCCTTGAGAGTGACGGCAACGGCACCATCCTGACCACTGCGGAATGCCTGCTTAACGCCAACCGCAATCCGCACCTGGACCGGGTGCAGATCGAACAACAACTGCATGCGTTGATAGGCGCCAAACATGTTCTGTGGCTGCAGAACGGCTACCTGGAAGGTGACGATACAGATTCGCACATCGACACCCTGGCGCGACTGGCGCCGGATGATACCATTGTCTATGTCTCCTGCGACGACCCGGAGGACGAGCACTTTACCGCTCTGGAGGCGATGGCTGAGGAGCTGCAGGCCCTGCGCACGACGAGGGGCCGGTCTTTCCGGTTGATTCCTCTGCCCTGGCCGGCCGCGAAGTTTGACGAGACTGGCCAGCGATTGCCAGCAACCTACGCCAATTTTCTGATCATCAACAACGCGGTGCTGGTACCGACCTATAACGATCCGCGCGACGGACAAGCCCTGCAGGCTGTGGCGTCTGCCTTTCCGGGTCGCGAAATCATCGGCATCGACTGTTCGGCGCTGATCCTGCAGCACGGTTCTTTGCACTGCGTCACTATGCAACTGCCCAAAGGAGTCTTGGGATGAAACGTCTTCAAGTCGGTTTGGTCCAGCACACCTGCTGCGCAGACCGGGCGACCAATCTGGAAAAGAGCAGCAGCGGCATCCGTCAGGCGGCAGCCCAAGGCGCACAGTTGGTGGTGTTGCAGGAACTGCATGCCGGCCTGTATTTCTGCCAAGTGGAGGACACCGGCTGTTTTGACCAGGCCGAAACGATTCCCGGCCCCAGTACCGAATATTTCGGAGCCCTTGCCAAAGAGCTGGGGGTCGTCATTGTCACATCCCTATTCGAACGCCGCGCCGCCGGCCTTTATCACAATACCGCCGTGGTCATCGAAAAGGATGGCAGCATTGCTGGCACCTACCGCAAAATGCATATCCCCGACGACCCGGGTTACTACGAAAAATTTTATTTCACCCCGGGTGATCTCGGCTTCAATCCCATCGACACCTCGGTGGGACGGCTCGGCGTGCTGGTCTGCTGGGACCAGTGGTATCCGGAAGCAGCTCGCCTGATGGCGATGGCCGGGGCGGAAATCCTCATTTACCCGACCGCCATCGGCTGGGACCCGGCAGACGACGCCCTGGAGCAGGAACGTCAACTGGACGCCTGGATGACAGTGCAGCGCGGCCATGCCGTGGCCAATGGCCTGCCGCTGGTGGCAGTGAACCGGGTCGGCTTTGAAGCCGATCCGGCCGGCGGACTGGGCGCCATCTTCTGGGGCAACAGCTTCGTAGCCGGCTGCCAGGGCGAACTGTTGGCGCGATTCGACAAGGAAAAGGAAGAAGTGCGCGTGGTGGAAATCGACCAGGAACGCAGTGAGAATGTCCGCCGCATCTGGCCGTTCCTGCGGGATCGGCGCATTGAAGCTTACGCTGATTTGCTCAAACGCTTTCGGGACTAGCTGACAGCGCAGCTTTGAACAATCTGCAGAATTGCAACGGACTTCTGCGCCGTTGACAACGAGGAGATAAATATGGAATGGACTCTCAATGACGTTGAAATTCGGGTGCTCGGCTCCCTGGTGGAAAAAGAACTGACAACGCCTGATTACTATCCCCTCACCCTCAACTCCCTGACCTTGGCCTGCAATCAGAAATCGAACCGCAGCCCGGTGGTCTCTTTCGACGAGCCGACCGTGGTGCGTGGGCTTGATAGACTGCGCCATCTCGGCCTGGCTATGCAGGCGGCCAGTGAAGGGAGCCGGGTTCCCAAATATCGTCACACCCTGGAGGAGAAACTTTTTCTGGAACAACCGGAACTGGCAATCCTCTGTGAACTGCTGATCCGCGGCCCGCAGACCGTTGGCGAGCTGCGTACCCGCTGCGAACGCATGTATCCGTTTGCCGATCTGCAGCAGGTCGAATCTGTTCTCACCAGCTTGATGGAGCGCGAAACGCCTCTGGCGGTGCAACTCCCCCGGCAACCGGGGCAGAAAGAATGCCGGTTCCAGCAGCTACTGGGGGGCGAACCGGATCTTGACGCGCTGGCCGCGGCCGTACCGCCCAGCGAGGCGGCGACCATGCAGGTGCGCGCCCAAGACGACAGGTTCGAAAAAATGGAAATGGAATTAGCCGAGGTCAAAGAGCAACTGGCTGCCCTCCAGGCCCAGTTTGCCCAATTTAAGGCTCAGTTCGAATAGCCTGAAGGATTGTGATGCCGACCAAGCAAAAAATGCCTCGTTTCGCCGGGACCGAAATGCGCAATATCATCTTTGACCTTGCGCTGCTGTTTCTGTTCTACATCCTGGCCACATCCCTGTTTGCTCTGCTCGACATTTCGGAATCAATCATTTCCTTTCTGCACGACCACTACGAGCATCTGGAGCTGGATGACATTCTTCTTGCCTCACTTTTTATCCTCCCCGTCTGCATGTTTCTGTTCGCTTACCGACGCTGGCAGGACACCCGACGACTCACGGAACAGGCCAACTTCGATCCACTGACCGGCGCCCTCAATCGCCGCGTGCTCGGCCACATCCTTAATCGGGAACTGGACCGGGCCGAACAGTTCGGCCGGCCGCTGTCTTTGATCATGTTCGATATCGATCATTTCAAAGAAATCAACGACAGTTGCGGTCATCAGGCTGGCGATGCCGCTTTGCAGGGAGTGATCCGCCTGGTTTTGAACGAATTGCGCTCCACCGATGTGGTTGCCCGTTGGGGTGGTGAGGAATTTGTCATCGTGATGGTTGAAACACCGATTGAGCAAGCGGAGGTCATGGCGGAAAAAATCCGTCGTCGGCTGAGCAAAAGCCTGATCCCTGGAGTGGATCGCAACATCACCGCCAGCTTCGGGGTGGCAAACTTCTCCCGCCATACGACGGTCGATGAATTAATCCAAGCTGCTGATCAGCGCCTTTACCTGGCAAAAAATGCGGGTCGGAACAGAGTCGTAAGTGGCTAAAACTCGTTAACTTCACCTCTGGCGCATTTTGCTGCGGAACAGTTATACTTGGCAGACTGTCTCTTTGCTCTGGAGTCTCTGCCATGAATGATCTTGATCAACGTGTGGCCAACCTGGAACAACGCCTGAAACGGCTGGAAGAAGTGTTACTCCAGCCGCCCCCTGGACCAACTCCTGCCACGCACTCCGACTTCGTCATCGAACCGCTGCCGCCACGGCGCCCTCCACGTCCTCAGCCAGCCCCCACTTCGGCGCCTCATAAATCTTCCTTCAGCGTTACTGCGCTGCTCGGTTGGGCCGGCATTGCGGCAGTGGTTCTGGCTGCAGCCTATTTGATCAAACTTGGCGTTGAACTCGGCTGGCTGACCCCGACTCGCCAGGTGGTCATGGCTGTGATCGGAGGGCTGGGATTGATCGGCGGAGGACTGGCCCTGCGAAATGCCGACCGCGAATACGCCGGCTACCTGCCAGCCGGAGGCATTGCCATCCTGTTCCTGGCGGTCTACGGCGCCCATCTCTATTATCGGCTGATTCCAGGCAACCTGGCGACTTTGGCGGTGGTCGGCATCTGCCTCGGTTCCCTCGCCTTGTGCCGAGTATTCCGCAACGACCTGTACGCCCTGTTTGCTGTCGCTGGCTCCTATTCCGCTCCGCTATTGCTCAGCGGCATTCGAAGCTCCATCGTCGAATTGGCTCTGTATTACACGGCCTGGAGCATCGTCTTCTGCCTCTTTTCGCTGTGGGTCGGACACCGCCTGGTCTATCTGCTGGCCCTCTACCTGGCGCTCATCGGCTTCGACCTGGTCTGGCAGACGATGTGGCACAACGTCGCAACGGCCCCCTGGGAGGCAGCAGTCGGCTTTCAAACCATTCAATTCCTGATCTTCGTCACCACGACGACTGTATTCTCCATCCGACGGCAATCACCCCTGGACGTCCCGCAGTCCTGGGCGCACCTGCCCCCGCTGCTGCTGTTCTACGTCCTGCAATACAGCCTTCTGAATCGTTATCTTCCATTATGGGCACCCTGGATTGCGGTGGGAAGTGCGGCGCTGGTCCTGTTCTGTTATGTTATGGCCCGGCAGCGCTTGGGTGGGACCATGGCCGGAGGACGCTTGCTCTTGTCAAGCTATCTCGCATTAGTGCTGTTCCACGCCGGCTACCTGGAAGGAATCGACTACCGTTGGCAACCCTGGGCAGGCTTGGCCTTGGTCATTCTGCTGGCGATTTATGCCGTCGCCTATCATCGTTTGCCCCCTTTGGGGAAACCGGTGTTCGGGGTGCTCATTCTGATCTTCACTCTCAACCTGTTGCGACTCGTCGCTCAGGCCGACCTCGATTCAGTCCCGGCCAGTCAAATGCTGGTCATCCTTTATGCGGTGCAATTGTATGCGGCCTATGCACTGGCGCGGCGCAACGATTTCGACCGTCGGCTACAGATGGTCCTCGCCTACTGCGGGCATATTGCGGCCATGGCTGCGGCGGTTCATTTGTTTGAGAGCCCATTGGCCGTCTCGGTGAGCTGGGGGCTGCTGGCGCTGGCCTGTCTTGCCTGGGCGCTGTGGCGCCAAGATCGGATCATTGGCCAATCATCTCTGCTGGTGTTCGGAGTTTCGGCCGGCAAGGTTCTGCTCCACGATTTATCCGAAGCAAAACCATTGATACGAATTGCTTGTTTGCTGGTCTTGGGCGCCACCTGTTATGTGGGAGGCTGGCTGTATAAACGAATGTCCGATAATGACACAAGCACCTAACCCCCAAAAAAGAAAAGCCCGGCGTTGAGCGGGCTTTTCTTTTTAAGGCTGACGGCAACTGAGCATTACGCCGAAACAATATCGCGTTGCCTCCGATATTCGTACATCACGATCGCCGCGGCGATACTGACGTTGAGGCTCTGCACTTTGCCGGTCTGGGGAATCGACAGGCTTTGCAATGCAGGAAAGTCGGCGCGGTCAAAACTGAAACCGAACTCTTCATGCCCGAAGATAAAGGCACTTTTGGCCGGCAGATCGCAGCCAGACAGTGGAGCGGCCGCCTCGGGTTCGAGGACAAACAAAGTGTATCCCTCAGAGATCAATTGCGCATAAGCGTGGCTGAAATCGTCAAAAAATCGGGCCGGGACCTTGCGGAACGAACCTTTGGCCGGAGCCGGGTCAAAAGGACCGATATTGACCAGAAACACTGCCCGGGAGCCAAAAGCCTCGGCGCTGCGAAAGATCTTGGCAACATTGAAACTCGGCTTCAAGTTGTCGAGAACAACGATGAACTCATGCTCGCCAGGCTCAGCCAGCAGATTGCGGTTGCGCTCCTTGGTATAGCGCAAGAGCACGTTTTTGCGGCTGGTAAATTTCAAAAACCACCTCTTTCGAACGGGCTCAAAATCCAGGATTTTAAAGCCCCTTGGATTTTCCGAAATAGCGCCGTTCGGGCCGACCGACAGTACCATAAACCAGGTCTGCGCGTAGCACGTCCTCGGTGACCAGATATTCCAGATAACGGCGTGCGGTGGACCGGCTGACGCCCAGTTGTTCCCCCACCTCTTCAGCACACAGACCATCTGCGGCAGGAGTGGCAAAGATATCCCGCACCTTTTTCAACGTCAACGGATCGATCCCTTTGGGGAGGAGTTGCCGCTCGGCTTCGGCAGAGCCGGCAGGATGCAGCAAACGGTCAACATCCTTCTGCTCCAGAACGCCCCCGGCAGCCATGCGTTGGCGGTAATCCAAGAACTTGCCGAGCGCTTCCTGGAAACGTGGGAACAGAACCGGTTTGATGATGTAGTCAAAGACACCACCGCGCAGGGCCGCCTGCAAAGAGGCCAACTCGCGTGCCGCGGTAATGAGAATGACATCGACCTGACTGCCACTAACCCGCAGCCGCTGCAACAGCTCCAGCCCATTCCCTTCCGGGAAATAAAGATCGAGCAGAATCAGCTCCGGCTCAAGCACACCGAACATTTCCTCGGCATCGGCCAGGCTGGTCGCGATGCCGACCACCTCGAAGCCGCCGACCTTTTCGGTGAAGCGGCGATGCAATTCGGCAATACGCAGGTCGTCTTCAACGATCAGGGTGCGAATCGGCTGCATGCTTGGCTGCTCCCTTTTTCGGAATGATCACGGTAAACAGGGCTCCCCCCAAATCGCCACGGCTGAAAGTGACGTCCCCGCCAAGACGATCCAGAGCCTGACGGGCCAGGAATAGTCCGAAGCCACGGCTATTATTCCCCTTGCTTGATATCCCCTTGTTGAAAATCGTGTCAGCCAATTCCGGAGCCACTCCAGGTCCGGAATCCTCGACCTCAAAAATCAAATCACGCCCGAGGTCGGTAAAGGAAAGATGCACATGACGACGCTCATCGGCCTGTTCACGCACGGCATCAAAGGCGTTATCGAGCAGATTGCCGAGAATGGTGACGAGCAGATCACGCGCCATCTCTCCGGGCAACTCGGCCAGGGTGCTGTCAGGATCGATGACGAAGTCGATCTTCTGTTCGCGGGCCTGGTTGAATTTGCCCAACAGTAAACCGGCCAGTACCGGATCGGCCACCGCCCTGGTCAGGATTCGCACCAGTTCTTGATGACCGGAGACTTCGTGCATGATGAAATCGAGCGCCTCGCGGAACGCCTCGATCTGGATCAATCCGGCAATGGTATGTAACCGATTGGAATACTCGTGTGTCTGCGCTCGCAGCAGTTCCGAATATTCCTGCATATGCGACAGTTCCCGCGCCAACCGGTCGAGTTCATCCTTAGGCCGGAAACTGGCAACAGCACCGCTGGGGTGGACCGGCACCACGTTTACAATCATATCGCGCCCGGCCACGGCAATCTCCCGGTCGAGCAAACTGTGACCGTGGGTCAGGCTGTGCTCCAGTTCCGGGCAACTGCAAATATCCTGCAACGGCAGACCACGCAGATCTTCGTCACGCGGCAGGCTCAGGTATTCGCGGGCAGTGTGATTGACCAGGGTCAATCGGCCATCGCCGTCCACCGCCACCACCGCTTCGCGAATGGACCGGATAATTGCCGTGCGTTCCTGAAACAGGGCGCCGATTTCTTCCGGCTCAAGGCCGAAAATTGCCCGTTTCAAACCACGCGCAATGATAAACGATCCGAAAACCCCAAAACCGAGGATAGTCCCTACATAACCGAGAATCCGTCGCCGTTGTTCTGTGACGCTGCTTTCTATATCGGCGATCAGATAACCAACGGCGACAAATCCGATGACCTCATGTTCCTGGCCCCACACGGTGGCAATGCCACGCAACGACGGCCCCAGGGTGCCGACCGCCTTGCTGGTATAAGGCTCACTTCCTCGCAGGGCAGTATCGATATCGCCACCAACAAATTCTTTGCCGATCTTTTCCGGGTCGGGGTGAGACAGACGCCTTCCTTGACGGTCGCCAACCACCACGTAATCGGCTCCGGTCGAAACCCGGATATCTTCCGCCAGCCGTTGCACCGAGTCAGCATCGTGATCCAACACCCCCTGCCGGATGGCCGGTATGCGCGCGACGGTACCGGCCAAATGCACGGCCTGGTCTCCGATCTGACTTTCCAGCATGCCGGCCAGCCAGTCTGAAAAGACCGCGCTCAGTAAACCGACCAGCAACATAAGCAGGCCGGTAACCAGCAGGCTCAACTTGACCTGCAGGTTTATCCGCTTCGGAAGTCGCAAAGGCAACTTGCTCACAAAAGATTTTTCCCCCTTGCTGACTGGGCCAGGGTCAGTTGCTCATTAGCACCCGACCAGGACTGATAAAGGAAATCCCCTGTCCGGATTTGGCACCGATGATCACACATTCGATAACCGGCTCGCTCACGGCAATCTGGGATTGCCAGCTCACGATGAAACTGGCGCCGAATCCACCATGTTCATCCCGCTCCTTGATAAAAATATCTGTCGAAGCAAGCGGTCCAAGCACTACCGGTTTTTCAAGGTATTTTTTAACCAGCTTTCCCTGAGAATCATAATAATCGGCGGAGGCAATCGTTATGGGATGTTTGAAGTCGGTATTGCGGATTCCGAGTGTGGTCGCAACGTTGAAGGGGAGACCGCGGTCCCCACTGAGCACGTGACTGTAAGCCGGGACATAAACGGTCTGACTCTTGACGCGGGCAACGGTTTCAGCTTCACTGAGCCCTGCATAGCCAATGATCAATAAGACTAACCCAGAGAGGGTCGCGACCTGTCGAACGATGCGGCTGAATGATTGAAGGTTAAACCGAAGGCAAGGCATGGATATCTCCCTTTCTTCCCGAACTCTCAGCCCAAAAGCAAGGACTGACAGAAATTCCCGACTGAGCCACAACTATATCAGATTCCAGGTGAAATTACGATTTTGCCAGTCTTTATCAACGAATAGATAGATCAGGGAAGGTAGTCTTCACGTCGCGGGGAAAAGACCTCAATGGCGATACAGTCGGCCAAGGCTTCGGCATAGTGTTCAACGTTACTGTCAATGCACCAGCTGTCGCCGGGTGAAAGGAGTCTGTTTTCGCCGCCGATGTTGAGACGCAGGCGACCGCTGACCAGATAGCCGGTCTGTTCATGGGGATGGCTGTGGGGAGGCAGTAGCGCCCCCTGTTGCAGGCGAAATTCGCAAAGAAGAGTTTGGCTGCCGTAAACCAGGGTCTTGCGTTCTATCTTGGCCAGGACGGACAGATATCCGTCCTCAGTGTGTTCTGCAAACATAGCATCACTCCTGTTTCAGATTGGTTCGAGGCCATTTATCCTACCCCAAACCACATCTAGCGCCAACGAAAGATTCTTCGCGGTAATAAAACAAAAAAAATGGCCGTCCCCCGCAGGGGACGGCCATAAGTCATGCACATGGCATGGCAACCTGAAAATTACTTGCCGTAACCTTCCATCTCGTCAAACTGCAGGTACTTGTAGATGGAGTCAGCTTTAGGCAGGACTTTTTCTTTGTAAACGGCCAGGAATTCAGCCGGAGTCGGCAGTTTGCCGAGGTTGCTGATCACTGCGCCGAGCTCGGCGGAGCCGAGGAACACCTTGGCGCCATTACCGATACGATCGTCGAAGTTACGGGTCGAGGTGGAGAACATGTTCACACCGTCGGGTACGCGGGCCTGATTACCCATGCACAGGGAGCAGCCAGCGATCTCGATACGGGCGCCCATGGCGCTGTACACCGAGAACAGTGCTTCGTCCTTGAGCTGCTGCTGATCCATGCGGGTCGGTGGGCAGATCCAGGTGCGGACGTTGGGATTGAACTTCTGGCCACGCCAGATTTCGGCGGCAGCACGGAAGTGACCGATGTTGGTCATGCAGGAGCCGAGGAAAACGTCCTGAATCGGGGTACCGGCAACTTCAGAGAGCAGTTTCACGTCGTCCGGGTCGTTCGGGCAAGCCAGGATCGGCTCGGTGATGTCGGCCAGGTCGATTTCGATAACCGCAGCGTACTCGGCATTGGCGTCAGCTTTGAGAAGTTTGGGAGCTTTCAACCACTCTTTGACGGCGTTAATGCGATTGCGCAGCGTCTGCGGATCCTGATAGCCCTCTTCAATCATCTTTTCCATCAGGGCGATGTTGGAACGCAAATAGGTGCAAACCGACTCTTCGGAGAGTTGGATGCAGCCGGCAGCAGCGGAACGCTCGGCAGCGGCGTCGGTCAGTTCGAACGCCTGCTCAACGGACAGTTCGGGCAGACCTTCCATTTCGAGGATACGGCCGTTGAAGATGTTCTTCTTGTTTTTCTTCGGCACGGTCAGCAGGCCCTGTTTGATGGCCCAGTAAGGAATGGCGTTAACCGCGTCACGCAGGGTGATGCCGGGGTTGAACTTGCCCTTGAAACGAACCAGTACCGACTCGGGCATGTCCAGAGGCATGAAGCCCATGGCGCCAGCGAAGGCAACCAGACCGGAACCGGCCGGGAAGCTGATGCCGATGGGGAAACGAGTATGAGAGTCGCCGCCGGTCCCGACGGTATCGGGGAGCAGGAGGCGGTTGAGCCAGCTGTGAATAACGCCGTCACCGGGGCGCAGGGCAACGCCGGCGCGCTCGGCGATGAACTTGGGCAGGTTCTTGTGCATCTTCACGTCAGCCGGCTTCGGATAAGCGGCAGTGTGGCAGAACGACTGCATGATCATCGGCGAGAGGAAACGCAGGCAAGCCAGTTCTTTCAGTTCGTCAGCGGTCATCGGACCGGTGGTGTCCTGGGAACCGACGGTGGTCATCTTGGGCTCGCAGGCTGTGCCGGGCAGGATACCGGCGACGCCGCATGCCTTGCCGACCATCTTCTGGGCCAGAGAGTAGCCTTGGCCAGCCTTGGGCACCGGGTTGACCGGCAGGGTGAAGATGTCGGTGGCGCCCATGCCCAGCGCGGCACGGGCTTTTTCGGTCAGAGCACGGCCGATGATCAGGGGAATACGGCCACCGGCGCGGAACTCGTCAGGAACGGTATTGGGGGCGATGCTGAAGGTGGTGAGAACCTTGCCGGCCTCATTGGTCACTTCGCCCTTCTTGGTATTGATGATGATAACGTCGCCGGTGTTCATGCTGGTGACGTCCATCTTCAGCGGCAAAGCGCCCGAATCCTGAGCGGTATTGAAGAAGATCGGGGCGATAACGCCGCCGATAATCACGCCACCGGTTTTTTTGTTGGGAACGGCGGGGATTTCATTGCCGATGTGCCATAGCACGCTGTTGCAAGCCGACTTACGGGAAGAACCGGTACCGACGACGTCGCCTACGAAGGCAACCTGGAAACCATCAGCACGGAATTTGGCGATTTCAGCGTTGCCAGTGGGGAAGCGGGTTTTACCCATGGCCAAGGCATGCAGCGGGATGTCGGGACGGCTCCAGGCGTCGCCAGCCGGGGAGAAGTCGTCAGTGTTGATTTCGCCATCGACTTTGTAGACCTTGACTTTGATGGTCTCGGCCAGAGCCGGCTTGGAGGTGAACCATTCGGCATTGGCCCAAGAGGTGAGGACCTTCTTAGCGGCAGCGTTGGACTTGGACAGAGCGACGACTTCGTCAAAGGCATCGTAAACCAGGGTGATGCCGGACAGGGCGCAAGCAGCTTCATCGGCCAGTTCAGCATCCTTGAGAGCAGCAACCAGAGGAGCTACGTTGTAGCCACCGATCATGGTGCCGAGGATCTGCACGGCATCTTTTTTGTTAATCAAAGGTGAAGACGCTTTGCCAGTCAGGATTTCGCCCAGGAAAGCAGCCTTGACTTCGGCGGCCGGGTCAACGCCGGGAGAAATCCGCTCTTTGAACAGGTTGAGCAGGAAATCCTCTTTGCCTGCCGGAGGATTCTGCAGCAGTTTGCAAAGGTCAGCAGCCTGCTCGGGATTCAGCGGGAGAGCGGGAATACCCTGGGCATTCCGCTCCTGTTCGTGTTTCAGATAGGCATCAATCATCTGTGACTCCTCCTCGGAATTTCGCGACTGCGATCTCTTACCGCAGTCCCTGAGTGTCAACCGAATTAAATCGGGAAAAAGCCCTAACTCTCAGTCAGATATGACTTTTCCCTGGTTAAAAAAAGCTTATTCAGTCTTAAAACATTGCATACTGTATACGATTGACAAAGGCCTTGTCAATGCTGAAGTCGGGCTAATTTCCAAAACATTTCGGCGGGAATGAGTCTTCAGGGAAGGGTCGGCGAGTGCCGACCTCGATTGACTTAGGAACAGATCCAGGAAAGGAACAGATGATATTGCTAAAGCCCGGCTTTTTTCAATTCAAGCTCTTCCCAACGGGCCATCTTCTGCAGCAAGCCTGCCTCAACCTGGGAAAATTCTTCGGTGACTTCGGCCAGGCGTTGATGATCTCCGCCCAGGCGAGACGGATCAGCAAGTAGCTGTTCCAGCTCGGCTTGGCGTTCCTCCAGGGCAGCGATGCAGATTTCCACCTCCTCCAGTTCCAGCTTTTCCTTGAAACTCAGGCCGGTTTTGCGTTTCGCAGGCGCCACATCTTTATCCGCCGTGGGTTTGCGGGCAGGAGCCTTGGCTGCCGCAGCTTCCTCTGCGGCTAAGGCGCGTTGCACGCACATATCCGTATAATTCCCGGCATACCGAATAATCTTCCCGTCCCCTTGAAAGTTCAGAATCCCGGTCGCAATCCGATCGAGAAAATAACGGTCATGGGTTACCACGAGGAGACTGCCGCTAAAACGATTGAGGGCCTCTTCCAAAACCTGCATGGTGGGGATATCAAGATCGTTGGTCGGTTCGTCGAGAATGAGCAGGTTGGGTCCCTGCAGCATGAGCACCGCCAGCAGCAATCGTGCCCGTTCGCCGCCAGACAGGGTCGACACGGGCTTGCGCTGCTCGTCACGGGTAAAAAGGAAATCCTCCAGATACCCGATCTTGTGACGCTTCTCGCCGCGCACCGTAACCCAGTCCCCTTCTCCTAACGTTTCGGCGACGCTCAATTCCGGATCGAGCCCGCTACGCAACTGATCGATGTATCCGATCCGGGAATTCTGGCCAATGACAACCGCCCCTGAAATCGGCGCTTGCTGGCCAAGGATAATTTTGAGCAGGGTGGTCTTGCCGCAGCCGTTCGCTCCGACAATGCCGATGCGCTCCTCCCGGCCGAGGATCAAGTTGATATCCCGGAACAGTGCTTGATCAGCGTATCCTCCCGAGAGTTCCTGCAATTCAAGGATAGTACCGCCGAGGCGTTTCTCAGGCGTCAACTCAAGGCGGACTTCGCGAGTACGCAGGTCTTTTTTCTGTTTCTGCAATTCACCGACTCGATCAATACGCGCTTTCTGCTTGGTCGTACGAGCCTTGCAGCCGCGCTGGAGCCAGGCTTCTTCCTGTCGCAGCAGGTTCATGAGGCGGCTCTGGGAACGTTGCTGCTGAATAAGCCATTCCTGTTTTTGCACCAGGTAATCACCGTAACCACCACGAAATTCGGCTAAAACACCTTTTTCCAACTCAAACAGCCGGGTAACAACCCGATCAAGGAAGTAACGGTCATGAGTGATCAGCAGGATGGCGCCAGGAAAAGCCAGCAACGCTTCTTCTAGCCAGCCGACGGCATCGGCGTCGATATGGTTGGTCGGCTCGTCAAGCAGAAGCAGGTCCGGCTCCTGCAGCAGAACCTGAGCCAGAGCGACCCGTTTCAGGGCTCCACCGGAAAGATTGCCCACGACCTCGTCCATGGACTGGATGCCAAGGCGGTCAGCAACCTGGCGCACACGATGATCGAGATTCCAGGCCTGATGCATATCAAGCCAAGATTGAATTTCCTGTTGCTCTTCCAACAGGGCGTTGGCTTCGGCACCACGGACATGCTGCAGAGCTTCCCCCACGGCCTGATAACGGGCAATGCGTTGGCGATATTGGACCAGCCCGCTTTCCAGGACATCCTGGACTTTAAGCTGCGCGGGAAAACTTGGATCCTGAGGCAAATAGGCAACCTGCAACCCGCGCTTGCGGAGGATTTCCCCTTGATCAGGGCTTTCCTGAGCGGCAAGAATGCGCAGCAGCGTCGACTTGCCGCAACCGTTGGCACCGATCAAGCCAATTTTTTCTCCCTCATGCACGGTGAATGACAGCTGATCCAGCACGGAACGTGCTCCATAATGTTTTTCCACACCCTGAACATCAATCAGCGTCACACTCATTGTCTTAAAACCTTCCCGATCCGATTCCTCGCGGCAAATATCAATTTTTACCGACAGCCGTTATTTACAGGAAAAGGACTGACAGCCCAAGCGAAATCCTTAGATACGATGGTTCAACAAAACAATCCCCCACAGTGAGACATATTCTGTCACGCAGCAGAGGTAGCCTTCATTTGAAAGGATGGAGGTTCTTTATGTTTGAAATCGTCATGCTCATTGGATTCCTGGCTGCTGGCTTAGCCCACCTGCTCCCAGAGGAACCGAAAAAAAGACAGCCGGCCCGTCGTCGCCAAACAACCGCAACATCTCAGGCCAAACAACAGCAAGTTTCAAAACACAAGTCCGTCAAAAAACGAATTCCGAGCCCCAGTCCAGCTCTGGCTATCTTTAAAATCTTCCAACCTTAGCTCATTTTATGTTTTAATTAACAACGCCGACACCTGGGGGGGGGACCTGCCCTTAAACCTTAAAACTCTTTGCAATGTAATTATTTTTTCACGTGCTCAATACCTATCTGTTTGCTTTTGCCAGTGGCCTGACCTGCGCCAGCTTCCTGGACAGGTTAGATTGGACTCCGCTCGTTGCTGGCGGCTGCGGTCTGTTGTGCCTGATCCCCGGCAGATTGCGGCGTTGGCGAGCAGCGTTCTGCCTTTGCTGTGCAGCCTGCGCCGGGCTGGCCCTTTATCTACCGCAGCTACAACCGCCTCAATCATCTCAGCACATCAGCAATTTCTGCGGTCAAAATCTTCTCAACATTGAAGGCTCTGTCCTACAGGTCGAGCGACGCCTTTATGATCGGGCCAGTATTGACGTAGAGTGTTGCGCCATAACCAACGACGACCTTACCACGCCGGTCCATGGCCGTGTTCGAGTGTACATGGATAGCAGGCCGGAGTTTTTTCCCGGCACGAGGATACGATTTCAAAGCACTCTGCGTTTGACCAAAAACTTTGGCACCCCCGGAGAATTCGATCACGTCCGGCATCTCGCCCACCAAAATATTCATGTCACAGCATTCCTTCCAGATCAACGTCCGCCTGAGGTTTTGGACGAAGCCAACCTCTTCGATCTGCCTACATCCCTAGCAATATGGCGCGAGTGGTTGAATCGACAGATCGACCGAACAGTGCCGTGTAACGATGCTCCATGGATACGTGCCCTTGTTACCGGTAGCAAAAGGGACCTTCCGACTCATATCCGCCGCATGGTGGCAAATGCCGGAGTCGCCCATCTTTTTGCCATATCAGGATTGCACTTCGGGATACTGGCCTACGCTCTGTATCGGCTGCTCAAGATCATCTATTGTCGTAGCGAACGACTTTTACTGTGGGCTCCACCAGGCAGGATTCTCCCCCTGACAATCCTTCCATTCCTCGTTTTGTATCTTTTCCTCAGCGGCAGCGGTTTGGCAACAACCCGAGCCTTTGCCGTTGCCGCACTGACAGCAACCGTACTGTGGCAGGAGCGTCGAGTAAAACCCCAGGATATTCTGTCGAGCGCCCTGTTTCTAATCCTGCTGTTTGATCCACTGGCTCTGTTCGAACCGTCTCTCCAGCTCTCGGTTGCGGGTGCTTACGGCATCCTGTTGATCAGGCGGCCATGGCTGGAACCTCTGCGCGCTCTTCCGAAACCATTTAGATGGTTGCTGCAATTGTTTGCGGTAAGCTTGGCAGCGACTCTCGCAACAACCCCACTAGCCCTGATTCACTTCCATCAATTGGCCCCAGCAGCGCCGTTGAACAACCTATGGGTCATTCCCCTGATCAGCCTTGGCAGCGTTCCACTGGCTCTACTCGGGGCGGTGATTGCGCCGCTATCACAATTTGGGGCCGCTAAGTGCTGGCAGTTCTCCTCTGCCATCCTTCATCAGGTTTTTTTCGGGCTCGAAAAAATTTCTTTGTTGCCAGGATTAGCCGGCGGACAGATCTACCTCACCCCCATGCAATGCAGCGGTGTTGTTCTGACCTGCTGGTCAATCCTACTCCTGGCCAACACCCGCAATTGGAAATTTGCAGTTCTTCCCCCCTTAGGCATTTTCCTATACATTCTTCCTCCCCAAGTTGCCCATCATCTCCAAGTAACAATGCTTAGTGTGGGGCAAGGAGAAAGCCTGATTCTTCGGTTGCCGGACGACCGCACATTTTTGATCGACGGCGGTGGTCTATACAGCCGGACTTTCGACACGGGTGAACGACTGGTCGCACCAGCCCTAAGCCGCCTCGGCATTACCCACCTTGATGCGGTGGTCCTCAGCCACCCTCATCCTGACCACGCCAGAGGGTTGCCTCACATTTTGTGGAACTTTCCCGTCGATGAATTCTGGTTCTGCTGCGATGAAGAGGAACTGCCTGACGGAATTCTCCCCCCAATTGCGCAGCGCAACATCCAAAAAATTCACTTTCGGCCAGGCTGGCATATGCTAACAGACGAGCCAGAATTGAAACTCGCCGCCTTCGTTCCCGTCCCGGACAATCTGACGAAAAACGATGAATCATTGGTTATCTATGCGGGAAATCGTACCCATGGCCTGTTACTCACTGGGGATATTGAAAAAAAAGGAATCCAGCAATTACTGGCGAACAAACCTCCTGGAATTGTAGATCTTTTAAAGATTCCCCATCACGGAAGCCGGCATTCTTCCCCGGAAACCTTGATCCCTGCCTTAAAACCGAAACTCGCAATTGCGTCAGTGGGGGCTGGCAATCGATATGGCTTTCCTCACCGACAGACCATGAGTGTTTTGGAAGACAATGCCATTCCACTACTTCGAACAGATCTTGAAGGCAGTCTCAGATTGACGGCAGAAGCTTCGGGTTGGCATGTCGAAGGCTGGAAAACCGGCTTTTTCATTGACAAAATCCCATCACACTGATAGCTTTTAAAGAATTAATTTTACGGAGGCAAATCCGCGACGGCCGATGAAAAAATCCACCATTCTGGTAGTTGATGACGATTTATTTTTCCGCCGCCTTTGTTCCGAATTACTCAGCGAAGACGGCTACCAGGTTGAAACTTTCGCTTCCGGTGATGAAGCACTCGTTCGCCTGCGCCAGGGTGGAGTTGACATCGTCCTGACTGACATGGTCATGCCAGGCATGAGCGGCCTGGATGTGTTGCGCCTTGCTCGAGCGATCGACAACCCTCCTGAAGTCATCCTGGCTACAGGCAACGCCACCCTGGAAACCGCTATTCAAGCGCTGAAAAGCGGAGCCCGCGACTACCTCATCAAGCCCTTCAATCCCGAAAAACTCCGGCACCTGATCCGCACTGCGCTGGAACAGCGCCGGCTTTTGGATGAAAACGCTCTCCTGAAAAGCCAGATCCGGCTTTTCCAAAAAGGCAAAAACCTTTCTTCCATCCTTGAAATTGAACGACTGCTGCCAGAAGCAGTGCAAACCCTTCTCGCGGAAGTCGGCAAGGGTCGCGGCTTTGCTTTTCTGATTGCCAAGGATAAAGTTTCACGCCTGCTCGGCGTGCATGACATGGAGGAAGACCAGGCCTTTGCCTTGGTCCGTTACCTGATTCACTATCTGCGTGGCCTGGTCGACATGCGCATGCTGCGTAGTACCGACCTCACACCGGAACCGGGTTGGCCGGAGGATGTAAGGACTTTGTGTATTTTCCCGCTCCTCTGCCGCAATCGCCTCAAAGGGGCAATAGTGATGCTAAATGCCCGTGGACGGGCCTTTCTCCATCCCATCCCCTGAACTGCCATAGCCAAGA
>ENA-ORXD01001229-ORXD01001229.1-sediment-metagenome-genome-assembly--contig:-NODE-1229-length-22777-cov-12.040000_pt1 | contig 22777 bp, 20 predicted proteins | sample MGYA00237862_ERZ511471 | MGnify/ENA metagenome assembly ERZ511471
ACCTCCATCTGCTCGCCAGGCTTTCTGGAAATGTGCATGGTTGCTTTGGTGGTGGCGGCAAACTTGCGGTAGTAATTACAGAACTGGGTATATTTGAGCGGGATTTCCTGGCTCAGACGGCACTTTTCGCAGTATTCATGCCAAAGCAGGGTCAGCGTGACACCGCTTCTGGCTAGTTCACGATGAACGTGCTCACAGTCTGGGATGCTGCGGGATGTCAATTGCTGCTGCTTTTCTGGGTAGAGCCGCTCAAACAAGTCGGCGTTGGTCAGCCCTTCGACTCCACTCCATTCGAGCGACTGCTGATTCGCTCGCTCCAGTACGTTCGAGACGGTGTTTCGTGAGCAGCCGCAACTGACGGCGATACTCCTTTGACTGATCCCTTGGCTTTGTAGCCGCAGAATCTCGCGATAATCGGTCATTTCAATGACCTCCCTGTCAATATTTGCGTGCTGATGTAAGCGCCGCATTGTTCCAGTCTACTGGAATCCTTGACAGGGTGGCTCCGACGATTAACACAATGGCTCTATCCGATTAACAGGGTGGCTCAAATTCATTAACTCGCGTGCGCAATCCGCGGTAACATATTCACATAGTTCAGAATTATCTGCCGTTTTTGCTTCGCAGAACAATAGTGTCTTTGTCTCATTATTGAAAAGAAGCACATCTATTCTATCTTTTTTTTCGTTCTTCTCGTATCCTTCCTCATCATGATTGTTTTCAAATGCAACCTCTATATCAAGCAGGTAGCAGATTGTTGAATTATTTGAATATGGGGAGAATTTATATAGTTTTGAAACCATATTTGCTTCAGGCTTACTATAGTATCTCGATATATTTCTTTTGGCCTTTTCATATATTTGGGAGAAATCAGAAATGGGCCTGAAATTTACCAAATCAGTTTCGGTTACATACGATGTTTTTCCATCTTCAGGAGTGATTACGTATAAAAAATTTGTACTGAATTTCATATTCCTATATTTAAAAAGATTTGACCCGGAGTAATAAAAGTCAATTGAATTATTCCTAATAGCAGGAAACACCTGGCCAGAAACAATATCTGGATATAATTTATCAGTAAATAAGGGAGCCTGTTTTAAAGTCGTGATTATTTCATTATCTAGTGATCTTGAAAAATTACCCATAAGCAACCTCATTTCATATTTGTTATTAATTAAACTACCATATTTATATTGTCTATTAAACAACAACCAATAACCAGGATCAGCAGTTAATTTGAACCTAATTATTATCTTTTGCTTGTCAGATGCAGAAAATTGTTTGGAGTCAAGTTGTCATCCTTAATTTGATAACTTTGAATATTTTCCCAATATTTTAATATTCTGACAATTGATTCGCGTTTTTTCGTATTGATGTAAGAAATATCACCTCGCAGGCATTTCCCCATCCCCGCAATGTGCCCGACGCTTTCTGCGACACCAAAGCTTTTCCCAGCCTTCGCCAACCGTATCATCTCGTCGATTGCATCGATGTATAGATAATCAGTCAAAGGATCGATCTGGTTCGCCTTGCTGAAGTATTCCCGACACTCAAGCAGCTCGTGCAGGGTCGTCGCCTTAAACAATATTCTCTGCCCACAGGCAATCAACGATTTGGCGTGTCCTTGATCTGCTGCACGTTCATAGTACTCATCAGACGTCCCACTAACTTCACCATCAACAACACCTGTTTCAATCATCCAGCCGATTCTGAACAATGCCTCGACACAGCCACGATCTGCAGCTTTCCGATAATAGCTCAGAGCCGCCTCAAAATCCTGACTGCAATGAATTCCTTGTTCGCAGGCATAACCTTTTGCGAAGAGTTCATCCGCTAGATTTAGATGGACATCCTTTGAAGCAAATTCTTCGAACAGCAATGCGAGCCGGTCCCGCAGCACCGGTATCACTAATGCTTCGAGTTCTTGGAAGGCATCGAGATCAAAGGCCAGATCCTTGTCCAAATTTTGCACGGCCAACCTGATCAGACTGTTGATATAGATATCGTCCTCATGTTCCGGCAAACGTATCATCTAATCACAGCCCCTTCGTCAACCAACTTCTCGCCAAACTGCTGAAACCACTCTGGGGCTACAGTATGAACCGGGAGGATATACTTTGGATCCATCCTGTTAATAAAATCTAACAAATCATTAGGATAGGCATGTCCGCTGACATGAAGCACATGGAAGTTGACATTGCCTGACTCGATCCGAGGTGCCAGGCTGCCCCATTGCTGTTTCATCGTATCGAGGTAATATCGGCTCATTGAATAGATGAAGTCAGAACCTTTGGGAAATACATCCTGGTTGGAGAGCTCCTGACCGATCCAGTAGCGATAGATCAGTACATAGTGCTGAAACTGGCGGAGATCATCAAAATCCAGCGCTTCCGTGCTCATCCAATCGACTTTTTTTGCCATGACACCAAGGCTTTCCCACAGCTTTTCTTTTTCTGGCATCAAAACATGAATGCCCCAGTAACCGCCTAAATGCGGGATCCTGCGATTGTGTAGTCGCGATACGACGAAGGCAGTGTATGGATCGAGAACAAGCATGCGATCGGTTTTCTGACAGGCGCGAAACACGGTAACAAGGCGGTCAATGTTCTGCCCTGACATCTGGACGATGGCAGGATGATTATTGTTTGTAAACACTCGGACAAAATCATCCTCGAGATCTGCTTCGGTCTTTTCACCGATTAAAGGCTTGGATAAATTGGTACCCTCGCTGATCAGAAGATCAATCGGGATCGAGTTGAGCTTGGAGATAAGGTTGAGCGAAAGGGATTTCTTTCTGCCATGAAAACGTATGTCACCGGTATAAAAAATGTTTACACCGCCGACCTGGATCAGAAATGCGTGTGCGTCGTAGGCAGAATGGTCGATCAGAAAGGGAGTGATGGTAAATGCTTGGAGATGGAAAGGTTCGTTGGTTCGAAAATTGCGCCAGTGATTATTGATCAAGGGCCGGTGTGTGATGAATCGGGAGATATAAATCAAGGACTGGGTGACCTTGCCCGAATAGATTACACAGGAATCTGGTAACAGGTCCATATAGCCCCAGTGGTCCAAATGGGCATGGGAGATCAGGCAGTAGTCGATCTCGGAAAGATCGGGGATGTCATTGTTTGATTTTATTGCTGCGTCTGTGCCTTCGAGTGGCATGCCAATATCCAAGAGAATCTTGGTTTCCTGGTATTCGAGTAGGATAATGTTGCCACCGATCTGGTCCTTGCCACCGAGAATTATGATGGATACGTCATTGATAATCATCGCCAATACCTCCACAATTGTGATTGAGGCGAAAAAGCCCCTAGTATATATACAGCGCTTTTTATACGCAATATTCAAGAGGGAATTGTTAATTGGGATGAAATTGGTGCTGAAATGTAAGAAACAATATCGTTTTATTGGGATGAAATTGATTTAGAGATGTTGGGGACAGTCGGTATGTTACACATGATTACGGATATAATCGTACTTTTTAATTTCAATCACTCTTATATTTTCAAAAAGTTCTGATTTATCTGTATTAAGCGTAACATTGCTCCAATTGTGATCAGCTATGACAGCCAATTCATGAATGAGCTCCCCATGAAAGCATTCTTTGATTGAATCTAAATTGTTGTACTTGAAGCAAACGATGCAACATTGTGATGCAAAAACATGATGGGAAATACTCATTTAACAGTGTCGATTACGAGAGTATAATTGAGACAGGATAACAAGGTAATCAGGTCAAAACAACAGAATATTACTGAGGATGCAAAGACTGTCTGATAGTATTTTGGACGCTTTATCAGACAAGAGCAAACAGCGTAACCGGCCGTGTGGTCGGTTACCTTATTTTTGCTGTCGTTCTTGGCGTAACCTAGGTCGGCCTCAAGTTCTGCCTGCAGCATGGTCTCGACAGTGCCACCGACCAGATCTGCCAGGGCACTTTTTATGTCATCCGTGGTCTTAATGTCGTATGCGTCAATAAAGCTTTTGAACCAGCCTTCCGGCAGCCGATCTGTTCGTCGCTCACGCTTGGCCATAGATAAAAATCCTCCGTTTGGTTTATTTTACCATCCGAAGGATTTACACAAATTTTTTTACACTACCATTTTCTGTACTGCTGGTCGTTTTTATTCTCATCGGTACGTTTGACCTGCTCCCGAAAAACTATACCAAAACGAATGTTAGTCAACCGGAAATTTCCAATGTTTGCAGCTCCAAAATTTGCCTGTATGCATTGGGTGTCATGTTCCCCAATGCTGAATGTGGGCGGATGAAATTGTACTCATGACGCCAGAATTCTATCTTTGATTGTAGCTCTTCCAAAGACCGAAACCAGTGTTCATTTAGAAATTCGTCCCTCATCTTTCCGTTGAAACTTTCGATATGAGCATTTTGAACCGGCTTCCCAGGATCAATGAAAATGTGCTCGATGCCTTGCAGGTAGGTCCACTCACTCATGGCGTTACTTGTGAATTCAGGTCCATTATCAGTTAGAATTTGTATTGGTTTGCCATAGGTTTCAGTTAGCTGGTCTAAGACTCTTGTGACTCGCTTTCCTGTGATTGACGTATCTGCAACAGCAGCAAGACATTCTCGGCTGCTCTCATCGATCACATTCAGAACGCGAACACGGCGCCCGTGCTGTAGGCGATCAGAAACAAAATCCATAGCCCAGCGTGTATTTGGTATGGCTTCGACAGGTTCTGGCTTGCCTCTTTGCTCAGACGGCAGTTTCTTCCGCTTCCGCCGAATGCTCAGGCCTGCTTTCAGATACAATCTGTACGTCCGCTTATGGTTGACTTTTAAACCTTGACGACCAAGCAATACATGCAGTCGGCGATATCCATACCGTTTCCATCGTCCGGCCAGATCAACTAAACGCTTGGTAATCTCTTCATTTTCAAGGTTCGGTTTTGGTTTATAGCGTTTGGTGACACGATTCAAGTCTAAAAGCCTGCACGCTCGTCGTTCGCTCAGATCAAACTCGTCCTGGACTTTGTTAGCCCATTCACGTTTGAGGGCAGGCGTTAGGAGTTTTTTTCAATAATCCACTTCAGCGCCTGGTTATCAAGAGTTAACTCGCCGACGATTTGCTTGAGTCGTCGGTTTTCATCTTCTAACTGCTTCAGCTTCTTGGCATCGCTGACTTCCATTCCGCTATATTTGCTCTTCCAGCGATAGAAGGTTTGCTCGGCAATCCCATGCTTTCTGCAAATCTCAAGGACTGTCGCACCCTTTTCATGTGATCGAAGAATTCCAATAATCTGTTCCTCTGTAAACCTTTGCCTCATTTTTTTGCTCCTCCAGCGTTTTGATTATATCACCGGAAAGCTAACATTCAGGATGGTATACCACTGGGGGTCAGGTCACGTTTTCTGTTGCATTTGCTAGGGCTCCATATGCCAAAATCTCATTGAGCAATGTTAGTTCGCGTTCGAACGCATTTACATATTCAGCAAGTTTTTCAGGATATGATGTTGATACGATTGTGGTTACAATACTTTATGATCCAGATGGATGGAATCAATTATGTGGTTATAAACTCTATGATACTTTTAATCCATCTATCACCAGTTATAAGATTTCTAGAGACTCTATTCCTTTTGATAGTAGTTTGACAATTGTAAAAGGCGGCATCTATGTGGACAAATTAACTTTGTGGAATGGTACTGATGTTGTTGCGGAAGTATTTTCAAAAGATGTATTAGGCCGCTAGAACATTTACTGGATACACCCTGAAAGTGAAAGGAAGCGAACAATATGAAGATTCGAAATATCAAATTGATTTTCACTCTTGTCTTAATCTTTACATTGCTTGTTGGTACCACAGGTTCAGTCTATGCTGCAAAACCTAATCCCACATATGAAGTACACTTTATATCTGCATCCACAACTCAGCTTACAGTCGCATATTCCTTTAATGATATAACTGTAGCTAGTGCAACGATTGATTTTGTCAAAGGAGATTATCAAGCAGCATCAAGTTACCAAAATATTTTCCCCAGTAGAACAAAAAGTTATGAATCATCAAATATTACAGTGGATATTTTTTCGGCTAGAGTGGGACCAGGAACTTATATTGTCGAATTGCATTTGTTAAATAAAAAGGGTAAATTAATCGGGTCTGCACAAGATACAATTATTGTTCCATAATTTCTTCAATAATAAGTTGTATTATATTTGACATGTACACAAAGGGAATCTCAGTTGAAGGAGATTCCCTTTTTTAGTTTAACAAAATGAGAAATAAAAAAGATATCCAGATTTTCTGCCATTCTTACAAAAGAATTATCCATCAAATTCAACTAGAAATTATCGAATATCTTCGCGACATCTTCCGGTCCCATGAATTTCAGCAATGTCTTGATTTCTTCAATCATGTCCTTGATCCGATCTCGTGGTATCCCAGCCCGGCGTCCAGCTTCAATCATATAGCTTTTGATGTTGATCAACCCATTTTACAAAAAATGTTAGACCAGTTAGGGTCAAATCTATACTTTTTTATATAGAAAAAATTCTTTATAAGTATATATGAAAAAAGTTCTGTTTTGAGTATAACTAGTCTAACATTTGTCCGAATTGTGATCAGCTCGTCATGTCACAAATTGAGCTGCTATATAAAACATTCTTTGATTGAATCTAAATTGTTATACTTAAAGCAAATGATGTAACATTGATTTTTGTGAGGGCACCACCACATGATCTACGACAAGATCATGGCCTACTTAAATCTCACCCAGGAAGACGAAAATGCCCGCTACAAATCATGGAAGCACTGCCACCGCGCCTTCCTGGAGAACCGTGTCTACACAAATGACGGACAGGTCGACTACTTGGCGCTTCACCTCGCCTTCTATCTGGCCAGCTGGGGCATGCTGCGCGGTAACTCATTCCTGCTGCAGAAAGATTACAGGATCCATCTCCCGGTGGTCACGATCATCCAGGACACGCGGTATGCCAGGCTGTGGGATTGTTCGATTGAATCCCTGAATGACGATGCCACTATTGATCTGATTCTTGAATGTGGCGTAAGGATCAAAGCGGCCTACTTGGCAAAGACCAAAGTCGTCAACGGCAAGGTCACAGATGGCGCTGAAGCAACGCAGACATTGATTACTAAAATCCTGCTGGGGACATTCGGCTGCACTCCGGCCTATGATCGCTATTTCATCAAAGGCCTTGATCTAATGAGCCTGAAACATGACCGATTCGGTAGAAAAAGTCTGCATCAAATTGCTGAATTCTATAAGAAAAATCCTGAGTTCACCCGTGTGATGCAAGAGATCAGCAGCAAAGGCATCTATTATCCGCCAGCCAAGCTGATCGACATGTACTTCTGGCAGACGGGTTATGATTATGGGAATGGCAAGGAAAAGCCTGTAGCTGTAATAGAAGAAGTTATAGCTGAACCAAGCAAGCCAGGACAGCGTCGTGAGCGTGGTGAGATTAAGACAGCGGTCGAGCAGTATCTTAAGGCTCGTCTCAATGAAGCTGCCAGGAACAGCGATGAGTACGTTGAAATCGTTTCTGGCGAGGTGGCCAAAGCAATTGGGATCAAGAATAGGTTCCCGGCAATTGCTTATGCGATGAAAAAATTCATGCGCGAAGGGGATGTTGTGGTCCATACTACGCCGAGCGGGAAGAGCTCGACGGAGAGAGTGAGGTACTTAACACGTCGTTCCAAGTGAAATATCTCTGCATAACTTTTTGTACACATAGAAGCAGATGGTCAAGAGTAAGGAATTGAAAAGGTTGGCATAGATGTAGAAATATTTCCACGAGCACACAAAAATTGAATTTCGAAAAATGGATGGATCGTATTATTATATGCTTTAATATGAAAATATATGGATTTTCTGGAGATATGCAAATGACAAAGAAACATTATTCCCACATTCTTTTGTTAATGGTTGTATTATTAGTACTTTGTTCATGTTCTGAGAATAGTTCCGTTTATAATGATTCTGATTTTGAAGAAATTCAAAATAATAAAACAACCCAATTGAATAAACTATCAACAGAAAATGGAATTGCAAATCCAGAGATAATTGATGACAGTTTTTCCGTTTTTGAACCCTTTTCAATAGTTGTTCAGGATAATCTAGTAAATAAAACTATAGCATTCACATCTTGGATTGATGATATTGAAAGAACAGAAGAAGGAATATTCTTAAAGGCTACAAACTATGATAGTAATTTCTATTTGAAAATGTCTGAAGAAAATTATCGTGAATTTATGAGCATGATTGATGATGAAGAACAACAAGGTTTTTCAGCTTCATATTCTGAATTTTGTATACTTGCAAAAGTTGATTCTGTTAGAAAAACCTCTGCAGAGATAAATAGTTATGGAAATGACGATGAAGGCTATTCTATCGAAATTGTTGATACAGATCAACTTGTGTTTTACGGATCATGTATCGATATATCAATTTTCGAGTAAAATGTCATTGAAGAAAAACGTGAATATTATGGTCCGACGTAGCCGTGTTACTAGCGACTTGTGTTCCACTCGTCTGCAATCCACAAATCTGGGGTAATGAAGTATGAAAAAATTTCGATATATGTATTTAGTAGTATCAATTATGCAGTTTCTCGCAATTTTTGACTTGCCGTATTTTTACTATCAGATGCTTCGAGTATCTATGCTGATTTTTGGCATTATCACTTTGTATATGATCATTCAAATAAACAGAGATAAAAATAGGCACTCTGATTTCATAAATATGATTATTTTAACGAGTATTGCAGGATCGGTACTTTGGAATCCAATTTTTCCAATTCATTTAGTTAGGGGTGTCTGGCAAATCTTTAATATAATATTTGGAATTATATATTTGATTATTTTCGCAAAATTAAAAAAGTTATCATACTAAACTGTCAAATAGATTTACGAGACAAATCCCTGAAACTACTTGAGAGGTAATAAATTGAAATAGAAAATCAAACAAAAATAACGTTCTACTTCAATTTACGTATCACGAAATCATATTTATCGATTATCAGATAAATTGTTTTCGACGTATCCAGACTTCAGAATTGAATAGTTGACAAATCCCCAAATGACAGCAGCATTACTTGCATTTCGATTTCCTGTTGTACTGATTAATAGAACTGATACGAAGATCCAAGAAAGAATGCCATATCCTATAGCAATCCATTTGGCCTTCCTTTTTGGTAATGGTTTTTTAATAATTGCATACCTATAAATTAAAATAGGCAAGGTATATATCAATGCGGTTGTTAAAAGATTTATCAGAATTATTCCGAAATCCATGTCTGCCTCTGCCTCCCAATATGATTATATAGAGCATAACCATTTATTAATTATTATTCTACAAAGCAGGCTTCTTTTTCAACACCAAATAGATAAAAAATGCACAGATTGGTATTGAAAAAACCATACCTGCTATATAAGCACCAATAAAACATGAAAAAAAGCCGCAAATTCCATAAAGAATCTTGCCCTTAATTGCACCAATTATGGCAGGGATACTGCCAAGTACCGATCCAATAGCGACTACTCCCATAAATCTTGCGACTTCATATGGATTCTCAAAATCCAAGTTGAAAAAGATTACAATGGAAGCCATCATCAAAACAATTGTAAGGAAAAAGGTTTGGCCTTTACTAATGTGAAGACGCTCTGTAAATTTCTCTCTTGTATTGAATTGATTTTTCTTGTGGCTAGCATATCTGGTTGAATCCGTTTGTGAAGCATTATCTTTTGATCTGCTATCATTATCACCAGTAGAATTATGTTCAGCCTTTTTTGACCAATAAATAATGTCATAATTTTGTCTACTATTGGCGTCAGATAATATATTAAATGCTTCGTTAATTAGTCCCATTTTTTCATTAAAAAAAGCCTTTTGTGAAGAGATATTTAAATCCGGATGATTCTTTTTGGCTAATACTCTATAAGACCTTTCAATTACTTCATTTGAAGCTCTGGGGCTTACCTCAAGTATCTCATAATAATCAATAAAACCATTCATTGGCATATCAATCCTCGAAATATATTAAATCTGTGAGATTTATGCGCAACATAAATTTATCGGGTGATTTCTATATATATTAATAATATACATAACTCCATCCATTAAATATATATTTGAGTTACAGAAAGAATAGCATACTATTAGTCTTAAATTCACTAAAATCCCTCGTCAATTCCAATACTAGAAATTCCTTACTTCCAACCTTTGTTATAATCTCAAATAGAATGCCCAGCTCACATCATTTCATTTGAGGTACATCATCATGGCCAACGGCGATCTCTCCGGCAGCATCGGTTTTGAACAGCAACTGTGGCAGGCTGCCGACAAGCTAAGAAATAACATGGACGCGGCGGAATACAAGCATGTTGTCCTGGGACTAATCCAAATTATTTACCAATAATACAGAAAGTATTGTCAATAGTTTTTGCAATAGTTTATTTTATAATAAATCGAGGTGCTCTAATTGGACAATCAAGAAAAGATAATTTCTCTTTTTAACTATATTAAAGAGCTTAGCGCACTGAAATACTCCATAGTTTCGGATATAAACAAACAATATTGGACGTGTTTCCTTGATGACATTCCCAACGATCCTGAGAATATATCCATCTATTACAGAGATCGAGTAGAGAATGACTCGAATGATAACATGGTCCTGCTTGAAGTTAGGAAGCCTGATTTTCAGCGTTGCCCACCACCACCAGCGATAGTTATTAACTGGCTTGAACCAGGATGGGATAAATATTCAAATGATGTAAAATACAAAGAATATTTGAACATCGATAAAAATACCGAGTCATCGTTAATGGATGCAGATGATGGAGAAATAGAATATTTTGATGATTCTATTGACCGCACAAAAGCATATGCAATTTGGATTTTCACAAGAAATAAGTGGGCAGAGAAACAGCTAGTAATAAACGATACGCGGCGCTTCTTTACACGACTTTTTCAAGCATATACCGATCTAGAACGTGATTCGGAAACCTTGGAATTTATGGTCGGAAATGGCTTGCTTCAGGACTCGAACAGTCAAAATATAAATCATCCAGTTTTATTGAAAAGGGTCAAATTTGATTTTGATGCAAATAATAACACGATAATAATTAGTGATTCAGATAGTGATCCTGAGCTTTATACACTAATGCTTCAGGGACTGCAGGATATAAATTACAGTGCAGTTAGACAATTAAAGGAAGATCTGCGTGAAAATTTCTATCATCCATTAGATAGGCATGACACCATCGACTTTTTAAAAGTATTAACGCATAGACTGAGTTCAGAGAGCAGATTCATCATAGATAAAGATGAGAAGCAAAACCGTGAAGATAAATTTGTGACTCGAAGTCTTCCCGTTTATTTTATTAGAAAAAGAATTGACGGCACATTGAAAGCAATCGAGGAAATCATTACAAATATAGATAATACAGGTTATATACCTGGACACCTGTTAGATCTTGTTGGTTCTGGAATAATTGAAGTTCCGGAGGATAATCCTGAACGCACCATCGATGAGCTGTTGGCTGCAGCAAGCGGAGAAAACATCGACATTCTGCTTTCAAAAGAAGCCAATCACGAGCAATTGGAGATTGCAGAACGAATAGAACACTACAATGCTGTGTTGGTCCAAGGTCCACCGGGAACAGGTAAAACACATACTATTGCCAATTTATTAGGCCACTTTCTTGCGCAGGGAAAAAGTGTACTCGTAACGAGTCATACAAAGAAGGCATTATCTGTCTTAAAAAGCAAAGTATCTGAAGCTGTCCAAGATCTATGTGTTTCAATTTTGGATGATACCAATATTGACATGATCCGATCTATTGACGGAATCTCAGATTATTTATCTCAATACACATCGAATATGCTTATGACTAAAGTTAACTCTTCAGAACGACAACGCAAAGAAATCATTAAGCATCTTTCGGATATCCGGCGTAAAATATATACAATTAAAAACCGTGAATACACACCGATTGTCTATAACGGTATCAACTTTTCTCCTGCAAAAGCGGCTGAATTTGTCAGTGCTAATACTGAAGCATTATCTTATATTCCAGGGGTTGTAACGCTCAATCATCCTTTACCGGTTAATACAAATGAATTGCATCTACTTTATAGAAGCAACGAGGGTCTTTCAGTCGAAGATGAAGTCGAATTAGCTTGTGATATTCCGTCTCCTGAACTACTTCAATCTCCAATTATTTTTTCTGATGATATTCTCAGAGAAAATATGTATGAAAATTCTCTTAATCAATTGGAAGAGATTCTGTTTCTAAAGTTCAAGTTTGATTATCCCAATGATAGTGTCGTTGTTGAGCGACTTAGTAAACCTTATGTTCTTTTGAAAAAACCCAATAGACAAGCCTTGGATAACTTACGACAACATATTGCTTCGTTTGGACTAATTGACAAATGGATGATTCAAGCAGCTGTGGATGGAAAAAAGGGGGGCGGATTCCGGCAAAAGTGGGAATTGTTGATTGATTTGATCGAGCAAACATCATCACATGCCGAATCTATAATAGTAAGCATGATCGGAAAATCTATAACAATTCCAGACGATAGCAATTTATCTCAACTAAAGTCTCTCATGCATAAGATAGCTGAGATATTTCAAAAGAAAGGTAAACTATCAAAAATAGATTTGCTTTTTAACAAGCAATTGGAGAAGGTTCTAGCAGAAGCTGTTATCAACGGCAAACCAATAGCGTCCTATGAAGATTGCATAGCAGTTATTGGATACATTGAACTTCTGGAAAAGCGGAAAGAAACTGAAATTCTTTGGGATGAGAACATAGCTAAACATGGATCACCATCATTTTCAGAATTAGGTCATGAACCAGAAGATGCATGTAAGTATAGAATCCCCAATATTAAGCGTTATATTGATTGGTATGAAAACGAACATACTGTGCTATTGAGTCTGATTGAAAAGGCAGGTTTCGATGCAGGAATAATTTTTGATTTTTCAGATTTGGATACTTTACTGTCCCGAACAGAAAAAGTACTGAGTGCGGTTCAAGAAAAAATTCCACATCATTTAAAGGTTGCAGACATATATCTGAATTTGCAAGAAATCAGACACCGTAGAGTGAACTCTGCATTAATCCTAAATGAAGGTAAGCGAAAAGCATCAAATTCGTGTGTTGAGATGATTGGTTCAATTTGTAACCTGGATACAACTCGGTATGAAGAGAATTACTACAAGATCTCGTCTCTCTTCGAAAAATACGCACTGCAAAAGATGCGTGTAGAAATCTTGGAAAAAATCAAAGTAGTGGCACCGGGGTGGACTGCTGCTCTGATTGCTAGGGATGGAATCCATGGAGAAACGAAATGTCCGGATTCAATCCAAGAAGCCTGGAAGTGGAAGCAATTTGCTGGAATTATTGAGGAAATTACAGCTGAACCATTTGAAGAATTGCAGAAGAAAGCGGCAAAGTATAGCAAAGATTTGAGAGAAAAAACGGCTGAACTGGCATCCTTTAAGGCATGGCATCACTTGATCAAACGAACTGAGCACGACATTGAGATGCGCCAAGCTTTAATGGGTTGGAAACTTACTGTAAAAAGGATTGGCAAAGGGACAGGTAAGAACGCTCCTGCACTTAAAAAGCAGGCACGAGCATTAATGGCAAAATGTCAAACAGCAGTTCCTGCATGGATAATGCCAGTCAGCAAAGCAATGGAAACACTGGACGCATCTAAGAATCAATTTGATATTGTTATCATTGACGAAGCAAGTCAATCTGATTTGTCAGCGCTGGCTATTTTATATATGGCTAAGAAGGCAATAATCGTTGGTGATGATAAGCAAGTGAGTCCTATGGGGATAGGCGTAGAAATCGATCGCATTAATGCTTTGCGTGAAATGCATATCAAGGATAAATTCCCGAACTGGCATCTATATGATGTCAAATCTTCACTCTACGATATTGCTGGAACCACATACCAACCTCTCATGCTTCGTGAGCATTTCCGATGCGTTCCGGACATCATCGGCTACAGCAACAAGTTATCTTATGACTTTAAGATAAAACCCTTGAGAGACGCAAGTAGCAGTACCATATCCCCATCGATTCTACAATTTCGAGTTTTGAATGGTCAACGCGAAGGCAAGAAAAAAATCAATCATCAGGAAGCTGTGGCCATCGTTTCTATAATGATTGCTTGCATGGAACAACCCGAATATGAAAAGGAGTCCTTTGGAGTAATATCTCTCCTTGGCGAAGACCAAGTTGAGCTTATTAGAAAATTAATATTTAAGCGAATCGACCCAGCAATAATTGAGAAAAGAAGAATTCTCTGGGGCGATGCTTCGCAGTTTCAGGGCGATGAACGTGGTGTCATTTTTCTCTCTCTTGTTGATAGTAATCAAGGCGACGGCCCGCTTAGAAAAACTGGGGAAGGTGCTGATCAGTCAATTAAACAGCGCTATAATGTCGCAGCAAGTCGTGCTAGGAATCAGTTGTGGGTTATGCATTCACTTGACTATTCTCAAGACTTACAAAATGAAGACCTTCGAAAAGACTTAATCGAATATGCAAACGATCCAAAAGCATTTTCTCAAGTAGTCGAGCAAATTGAAGCCCAGTCTGATTCGCCTTTTGAAGAGAATGTAGCGAAAATGCTAGTTGCTGCTGGATATCAAATTACTCAGCAGTGGAAGGTTGGCGCGTATCGAATAGACATGGTTGCCCAGTACAATGGTAATAAAATTGCTATTGAATGTGATGGAGAGCAATATCATAGTGGCGAAGAAAAAATTCGTGCTGATATGGAGCGACAAACAATCCTTGAGCGATTGGGCTGGAAATTCATTCGAATTCGTGGCAGTGAATATTATCGTGATCCAGAAAATACAATTTCGCGAGTGATTTCAGAATTGAAAAACTATGGGATATATCAGCAAGGTACCCCTGTTATGAGTTCAAATCAAAATGATTCAGAACTGTTTTCCAGAGTAATCATTCGCGCGGCTCAAATTATGGATGAATGGGAAGCAGAAGAAGATAGTGGCGGTACAGACCCCGACGAAATAGATATCAAAAAGCAGGACAGAATTGTTACGACTGTTCAGCCGATATTAAATTGTTCTAATCCGAGCGAAAAATCAATTGGAACTCAAAGCCCCATTAACCCTCCATGCAGTGATAATGTCAATATAAATGAAAATCGAAAAAGCGAAATCAATGAGCCAGATCAGCACATAACCGAGTCCAACCCACCCCAAAAGCACAAAGCAAATAAAAAGGGATCAAGGAATAGTGTCAATTCTAATAAATTTGTTAAAATTGATTCTAGTACACATTCGGATATAGTGCATGAAGGTATTATTCATAAACTTGAAGATGCAGGAATTTGCTATATCGACAAAAGAGAACAGTCAGGAATCATCTGGGTACCATTTTCTTTTGAGATCAAAGACAAGCTTGAAGATCTTGTTGCTGTGAGTAGTGAATACAAGATGGGTTTTGAACCTAGAGGCTCATTATCAACTGAAAACAAACCCGCATGGCGGATTATGATGAAATGAAAGTGAGGTATTTATGAGTGATCATGTAGAATTCAAATATGAAATTATCAATGAGTTAGGCGTGCTCGCCAAAGGCTCAAAAGGATGGCAAAAGGAATTTAACCGTGTCAGCTGGAGTGGAGGAGAACCAAAATACGATATCAGAGACTGGAATGAAACCCATGATAAAATGGGCAAAGGTGTCACATTAAATGAAACTGAATTGAGAAAATTGAAAGAACTTATTGATGCAGAGATCACCTTTTTGGACAGTAGTTTGACATGAATATAGTCTTTTATTATATGCGTTAGCAACGAAGTAGATAAGCAGTCAATAAGTACACTGCAAGGGCACTCGATGCCACTCAGGTGATTTTAGAGATGATCGAGATCGCCAAGCATGTCAAGGCAGCAGTGCAGCGTGGCGAGGAACTGGGGCTGACGCCAGAGGAGCTGGCATTTTACGATGCACTGACGACAAACAAGTCGGCAGTCGAGCTGATCGGGGATACAGTGTTACGTCAGATCGCTGCCGAACTCGCTAACACAATTCGTAAAAACATGACAGTCGACTGGACGGTTCGCGAGAATGTACAAGCCAGGATGCGACTGACGATCAAGAAACTGTTGCGTAAATACAAGTACCCGCCGGATGAGGAAGAAGGCGCTGTTGTTTTGGTGATGGAGCAGGCGAGGCAGATGTGTGAGAATGAGGCAGGGTAAACAATAATTCAAATAAAATTTTTTTAATGATTCGTGAGGGCAATCTATGAACTGCAAATCTTTCAATCATTGGGCAGAAATGGGCCATAAAAATGCTCTTTTACTTTTTGTTCAGTCACTGGACGAATTACTTTTTACTTATTCTTTTGAATCATATAAATTACCTGCACTTAACTCTCATTTTCTTTGTCTAGATGCTCTTCAGACAATAATTGAAATTGAGATGAATGTGTTGAAAGATGGAAATTTTATTCCGTTAGCCGAAGAACTTGAATATGAATTAAGAAACGATATTGTTATTAGAAATATGATCAATGATTCGGAAAGCATCTTTTACGATGTAGCAAAACACGGAGAAAGGATTAATATATGCAACGAAGATTACAAAGCAAAGATTAAAAAATATAAGACTATTGCATATTATATTGACGAACTATGCGCTTCTAGCAACCAATACTTAAACACTATAAAGAGGTTACTGATCGAGTGCATATTAAACGACAACTTTGGATTTGAAGTGAAGAACAAAATATATGTATTAACAAGAATTTTAGCTTCAGAGCTTGTCAATTCGGGATATAGTAGACACTATATTAAAAATATTCTTGATAAGCACTTCTATGACGAAAACAACCCAGTATTGTTTGAAGAATTATCATTAGACCATTTCTTTAATGAATTCCAATTTAGACAAAAAATATATTCTGTTGAATTCGCGGTAAACAAACCCTTAAAGGATATTTTATCACTGTTTGATGAGTTTAAAATTAGAGATATGACTGAAGAAGAGACAATTAGGTATAGGCAGCAGTCGCCTAAAAAGCATCGAATTGTTGAAGTATCCATCAATGATTATGACTATTATTCAGCTTCAGAAAAGGCAAAAGAAATGGTAAAAACAATAATTGCCTTAGATAAAATTGGCCTCCATAAAAATTATTTGCGTATGTCAAGTAATCAAGTCGTAAAGGAAATAGAAGACGAGAAGACAATTGCTGAATTTGATGTTAAAAATCAGCCGAATCTGATGACTCGTGCAGAGAACCTGTCACGATTGCACTCACTTTTTAATGATATGAATTTATTTAATTCTCAAAAAGCTAGTACATTTCTCAGGGCTGCCAGCTTGCATAACTGCGCTCTAGAAAGTAGAGATTCGAGTAATCAGTTGCTAAACCTTTGGACTATACTTGAACTTTTAATTGATATTAAAAAGGAGGGGGAAGATAAAATCAACTCAATAAGTAATATTTTGTGCGCTATATTAAATCAATCATACATTTACTCATTGATCGAAAATATATTGAAGGATATAAAACTATTGGGTAGCACTATAGCTATGGAAATTATTACAAATCAATCAGATCTTGAAGATGATGTTTATAAGTTGGGCGCTATATTGTCTGTGAAAAATATGGAGGACAACTATAATCAATTAATTGATGCTTTGTCATCAAGTCAGTTGCTAGTTTTTAGGCTTCAACTTTTCAGAGAGAATATCTTTTCTTCTTCTCAGTCAATTTATAAATATATTTTGAGACATTCAAACAGACTAAAGTGGCAAATTATGCGGATATATCGAAATAGAAACATGATTGTGCATAACGGCACATCGATGCCATATATTGATATTGTAATTGAAAACTTGCATTATTATGTCGACAGTCTAATGTCTACATTAATAGATTACTATTTTTTGAATTTTGACAATCATGAGTCGATATATAAAGACATACAAATAAAAGAAACACAATATTTGAAATCAATTGGAGTATCTTTTGATAGAAAAAAGCCAAACAATGAAGTCGATATTAATGAAAATAATTTTGGACAAATATTGTTCAATGATTATAAAGGTAGAGAAATAAAACGATATATAAGTTCTATGAAGAGCAAAAGAGGGCAATCCCTAGATAACAGTTGACAGATGAAACGTTTGTTAACATTTATAATCCTCCTCCCCTCCTTCCGCCTCCCTCTCGGGAGAAACTCGGGATGTAAGTGCCCAAAATTGAAGTTCTTACACCACAAGGATATTATGGATTACAGTTCTGACAAATCCTTGAAACGCTACAGCAGAAGGCATCTTCGGGTAAAAGACTACAAGAGGCAACAAGCTCAAATCTCAACTCTGACTCAGTCTGTCTGGGTTCGAATCCTAGTCCGGCAGCCAAGAAGAAACCCTAGAGCCGCAACGGTTCTAGGGTTTTTATCTTTTCAGCCAAACACGGTTTTTGCTCATTCGTGGTTTATTTCGTGGTTTACTCAGATTTCTTAATCATTTCCGCCATCAATTCCGATGTTGTCTTCTGCTGGTGAAGCATTGCATGGGTATAGATCATAGTCGAGGTTTTATCGGCATGTCCGAGGTATGCACCTACGTCTTCAAGTGACTCCCCAAGTGCTTTTCGCATGGTTCCGCAGGTGTGGCGAAGGTCATGAAAGCGAATAACGGGTAATAATAGTTTTTCGATTGTCACCTCATCCAATCCCTGATCCTGATAGATCCTCAGCTGTTCTTTCCGAATATTCTTAACAACTTTTCTGAACTGGTTTGCAATCGTATCTGGGTATATTGGGTCTCCGTCCATTTGGGTAAAAAGACGATCAATGTTTTTGTTTCTGTCAGCCCAGGACTGTTTGGTCAATAGCCACTCAGCCTTATAATTTTCCGCTAGTTCCATAAGGTGTTTTGGGGGCAATATCACACGGTCCCCTGATTCTGTTTTAGGATCGTCTTCATAAACACCATCGTCTGGCGTATAGTTGCTCTGTCTTTGTATGTGAATTGTGCCTGTTTCAAAATTTAAGTCCGCCCACTCCAATCCATTAATCTCGGAACGCCTTGCCCCTCCAAACATCGCCAACTGAAACGCCAATTGGTATTTTAATGGTTCTTTATCAATATAACTTAGGAATGTATTTGCTTGTTCGAATGAATAGAATTTTACCTTTTTCATCCGTCTCTTTGTTGAGCTATTGTTCACATCTGGAGACCCGATTAGCTTGCACGGATTCTGTGTGACTAGCTGCCATTGGATGGCTTTAGTATACATACTTGATAAAACATCATGATAATGACCAAGTGTTGAGTTGGAAACACCTTGTTTTCTCAATCTTGAATACATATCCGATATATTCAGTGCGGAAAGCGAATGGAGCTTGATCTTACCAATTTCAAGACAAACAGCTTCAAGAATTCTGGTGTATTCATAGGATGTTTTCTTCTTACGGTTATCACGTATCCATTCCAGAAATTTGTCTTTAAACTCCGAAATTGTATACTGCTTTGCATCGACAATCTCGTGTCTTTCAAGCAGAGTGATCAATTGAGCGCGATATTTTTCGACAGCTCTAATCTGAGCCAATTTCGTCATGCTCTTAGGATATTTAACAATGCGTCTAACCCTGGTTTGCTTGCCATTAGCCCCATAACCACCATAGGCAGTTACCTGGTAAACATGCTCACCCGTTCTCTTATCTTGATATCTATACTCAATACCTTTGGGCAATTCTTTGTCCATTGAAAGGTCCCCCCAATTCATAGATCGATTAATATGTATATCATAGTCTATAAAAAATTTGTCACACTGATTATTGCTATTACAAAGTGTTAGCAAAAGGAATACTATTTGGTCTATTTATTTTGACCTCTGTATACAATTTTAGCCATTATTCACTCACCTATTTGATCTCTGATAAGAGATTTATGATTTCATCTGCTTCTGATATTCGTGACGCATAATTATCAAAATTTGAATTTTTAAACCACACACAAACAATTTTTAATAATTCTTTTTCTAACTGTTTGTTTTGTTGTGTCGATATTTTCTTAATTTCTAGTGCTTTTTCTTCCCAATTACTAAAATCACCTATTGAAATCTTGCCATTATCTTTTGCGATTCGCATTCTGTCTTGTGAATTTTTATGTTCTTTTCTAACAGGATCATTTTTTCTTTTGTCTTCAGCTTCCAATTTGGGGCCTATATCACTGCACTTTTTCGCAACTTTCCTTCGTTTTGTTGGGGGCTGAAGACGGTCACAGTAATGTGTGTCGTGCTCCCCCTTAATTATGAAATATTTTTGACAATATTTACATTTTCGAATTCGAACACTACGCTTGACTAGCAGCTCAAACTCGTATGTTAACAAATTTGACGGGTTAATATTTTCAAATCTATGACCATATTGGTAAATGTTGTTATTTGTATTAATCATTTGCAAATATCTTTGAGGCAAAACATCAGCTATAAACTCATGGTTATAGTCTAGTTTATTAAGATCTGCTTCTGCCAGTCGAGGCAAATCTACTAGCCAATCATACCTCCAGGAAAAGGTATGAGTTTGATTTGAAATCAAAGTCGGAAACAAGCCAAGTTCATCAGCCCATTTATACCGCTGATTAGAGGTAGCAGCTTTCCTGTTTATAATACCTGCATCGATGTCAAGGCAGAAAAAAACTGCATGTGCCAACTCAATTTGAAGTGACTTGTAATCATATAAAAACAGTTCCTTAAGTTCAATCCAACTTTTACCTATCCAAGAGCTATACTCACGCATCCATTGAAAGTATGCATGGTTCGTCAATTTTATTAGCCCATTCATTATTTGATCGAGTCGCACCTTAATCGGATCATTAAACGTTAATAATCCAGGGGAATTCTCTCCTTGTGCAATATATTTATCGATTTCACATGCAATACTCTTCAACCGAGTAATCATTTCATCAGTAAAATCAACATCGAGAAAATTGATAAGAAGGTCTCCGATCGTATAAGATCCTTCAAACTCTTCAAGATGCCGAATGTTAATTGATTTGTCAATTTCATCAAACACGATAAAACTCATATTAATTCTCCAATACACATTTGAGAATTTACTAACAAGCAATTAGCCATCATTTATTAGTTATTTTGTCTGGCTATCGGAGGCTAGTTTTACTTCTGGACAGCCATTTCATTAGGGCTCAAAATGAATGTATTAGCCATCAATTTTCTTTACTTTCTTACGGCTAATATACACGAAACTTCATCAGGAGGCAAGCTACAATGAGCTATTTAAAAATACAGGAATGTGCAGATTTGCTTGGCATCAAACCATATTCGTTGCGAAAGATGATCCGCTCCGGTAAGGTTCCCTACCTAGAGATCGGTCGAAAATATTTGCTTGATCCCGACGAAGTCAAGCAGTTTCTTCATGAATGGAGCCTTCAGAATCTTCGATCTGACAAGGATCCGCTGAACTAATCCCATCGACCTCCCGTTTCCGGGAATTTCCTGACCAAATGTAATACGCAACAGCGAATAGGCCCAAATCTCTTGGGCTTATTTCAACATGCCAAGGAGGCCCACATGGCTATAATCCTGCACCAAGAAGATCCCACGTCATGCCCAGGTGATATTAAGCATTGCCAAATCGACACATCTGAGGTCGGCGGTTTAGGATCTATTCACCTGTTTTCAAAGTCCGGACATACCATAAACTGCTGGCAATCGCGCACAAAAGATACTTTGTCTGCCATCACAGCCGGAAAAGAATTCAAAATCTCCACCCCCAAAATTATGACTCCTTCTGATTTCTTTGTTTCTTTGTTTCCCCAACTTGCTTCATCAAGATCGATAGTTCTGGTCCCATCATACATAGTCAAGCCCTCACTTGTTACGGTAGGCACTACCGACAACTACATCAGTCTTCTCTATAACGACATCAGCCCCAGGCTTGCTTTGCCGTCGCTGTATGGTTATGAAACAACGCTCACAGGTTTTCAGGACAGTACCGCACATATCAAGTCAATTGAAAACCTGAGTTATTTGAGTGACAAGGTATTCACAAATGGGGGGCTGGTTTTCCAAGCCCGTCCCGACATGCCGATCTCACTTTCGAATATCAGAACCAGAGAAATCATCAGTCCAGAAGATCTCGACCTAGCACTACTTGCTGGCATTTATAGCATTACTTATCATAGCGCACAGAGTGTTCACGGCAATTTCATAACGATAAAGCGCTCACAGCTGGCCAATTACCTAGGATTCAACCATCGTGGCATAAATGGCTTTCCGATCATAGAGCGGCTGTCTCAATTTAGTGGTGTCATTGGTATCCTTCCTGACGGAGGATTCTACAAGCTTCTGGATTTGTCGAGCTACGATCCTGCTACAGATTTGATTACTCTCGACTGTGCCTTCCTGTTCAAGATGATTCAGACAATTCATCGAGATGCTTCAAAGACGATTCATCGCAATGGTCAAAATGTTCCGATCACATTGCCATCCCACAACTTCCTTTGGCATCCCACATCCATCGCAACAAAAAACAAAAATGCCTGGCTTTTGGGTTTGCTGATTACTGATCTAGTCCTGCAAGCAGGTACGAAAGGCGTCCCACATATCCGGTTCAAAAACCTGATCCAGCGTGTTCCGACCTTCTGGAACCAAATTGAAAGTCAGACTGCGACCAAAGATAAAAACATTGTGCTGAAGCGGACCTTTGACCGTATGTACGGACTGATCCATGAAAAATCGGACGCCTACCACTA
>ENA-ORXD01001230-ORXD01001230.1-sediment-metagenome-genome-assembly--contig:-NODE-1230-length-22767-cov-44.905024_pt1 | contig 22767 bp, 19 predicted proteins | sample MGYA00237862_ERZ511471 | MGnify/ENA metagenome assembly ERZ511471
CGGGCTTGCTGTGGAGATGAGCATCCAGGGCCTCCACGAGGCCTCCCGGGAGTTTGCGAGGATCCGGTCGGCACTCTCGCTCAAAGAACTGAAGCCGGGCATCAGGCTGATCCCGGCGATCGGTTTCCTCCTGATTCATACCCGGCTGATGAGGGCCCGGGAGCAGGCCGACCTGCTCGCCACCCGGGGCTACCGGGCCGGAGGGAGCTGCTGCCCGGTATTCCGGACTTCGTACCGGGATAAAATCATGGGATTTCTGGCAATTCTCATAGTATTCCTTTCTTTTATTCATGTTCGTGATATTTTTATACTTCAGATGTAAAGGTTCTAAAGGTTTGAAGAGAGCCCCCGTTTATAAATACGCCGGAGGAGCCTGATGAGTTACGGACGTCTGCTGATTACTGATACCACGCTTCGGGATGCCCACCAGTCCCTTATCGCTACCCGCCTGAAGACCGAGGACATGCTCCCCCTCGCACGGACCCTGGATGCAGCGGGATTCTTCTCGGTCGAGGCCTGGGGCGGGGCGACGTTTGACTCAAGCATCCGGTTCCTGGCCGAGGATCCCTGGGACCGGGTCAGGCTGCTCAAGGAGGAGCTCACCCATACGCCAATCCAGATGCTTCTCCGTGGCCAGAACCTGGTGGGGTACCGCCACTATCCCGACGATGTGGTGGATAAATTCGTGGAGTGTGCTCACAAGGTTGGCGTGGATATCTTCCGGGTGTTTGATGCCCTCAACGATATCCGGAATATGAAGGAGTCGATGCGGATGGTCAAGAAAGTCGGGGCGCACCTGCAGGGATCCCTCTGCTATACCACGAGCCCGGTCAATTCCATTTCCGGTTTCATCGATATGGCACGGGAACTGTACTCATTCGACTGCGACTCCATCTGCATCAAGGACATGGCCGGGCTGATCATGCCGGAAGCAGCACGGGAACTCATAACCGGGATCAAGGAGGAGATGGATGTCCTGGTCGACCTCCACAGCCACTCCACCAGCGGGATCGCCCCGATGAGCTACCAGGCGGCAGCGGAGGCAGGGGTCGACATCCTCGACACGGCCATGTCACCGTTCGCACTCGGTACCTCCCAGCCTCCCACGGAGAGCGTGGTCGCCGCATTCAGGGACACTCCCCGGGATACCGGCATCGACCTGCTGGATCTCCGGAAAGCCCGTGATGTCTGTCTCAAGCTCCGGGAAAAGTATGGCGGCATCCTGAACCCTATCTCAGAGCGGGTGGACAGCGATGTCCTTGTGTACCAGCTCCCCGGAGGCATGATCTCCAACCTGGTCTCCCAGCTCCAGGAGCAGGATGCCCTCGACAAGATGAACGCCGTCCTGGAGGAGATACCCTGTGTTCGGAAAGATCTGGGGTATCCCCCGCTGGTCACCCCCACCTCCCAGATCGTGGGGACCCAGGCGGTCCTGAATGTACTGCTCGGGGGAGAACGGTACCGGAATGTCACCAACGAGGTCAAGGACTATGTCCGGGGTCTTTATGGAAAGCCTCCGGCACCCATCAGCCCGGAGATCACCCGCCTCATTATCGGTGACGAGCCGGTCATCACCGTCCGGCCTGCCGATTTGCTCAAGCCGGTCTACGAGAAAATGAAGGAACAGGCCATGGCCGAGGGACTGATCAGGAAGGAGGGGGATGTCCTTACCTACATCCTCTACCCGGCGATTGCCCCCTCGTTCCTCAGAGGAGAGCGCAAGCCTGAGGAGCTCCCTCAGAAGGCAAAGCAGGCCGCAGCACCGGCTGAAATCCCCCATAGCATGGAGGTTGAAGTGGACGGGGAGATCTTCAATGTCCGCATCATCTCTGTCGGTGGCAGTGCGGTTGCCGCGACAGCGGCACCTGCACAGAAGATACCCCGCGGGGATATCCAGGGCGGGGTGAAATCGAATATGCAGGGGATGGTGCTCGAGATCGCGGTCGGCCGGGGTGCCGAGGTGAAGAAAGGCGATCTTCTGGTCGTCCTTGAGGCGATGAAGATGGAGAACCCCATCCACTCCCCCTTTGACGGGAAGGTCGCCGACATCTACGTCAATACCGGCGACGTTGTCCAGAGCGGGGACGTGCTCCTGGTGGTGGAATGAAGTATTTCGAGAAGGTGCTCATCGCCAACAGGGGCGAGATTGCCATCCGGGTGATGCGGGCCTGCCGGGAGATGAACATCGAGACCGTTGCCATCTATTCTACGGCAGACAAGGATGCGCTCCATGTCAAGTACGCTGATGAAGCTTTTATGGTGGGGGAGGCACCTCCGGCGAAGAGTTACCTGAATGTGGACCGGATCATCGATATCGCCCATAAGTCGGGAAGCGAGGCGATCCACCCGGGGTACGGGTTCCTGGCTGAGAACTACTCCTTTGCGAAACGGTGCAGCGAAGAAGGCATCACCTTCATCGGCCCCTCGTGGAAGACCATCCGGGCCATGGGGTCAAAGATCGAGAGCAAGCAGACCATGCGGGATGCGGGAGTCCCCGTCGTCCCTGGCACGCCCGGAGGAGTGAAGAGTGCCGCCGAAGCAAAGAATGTTGCCGACGAGATCGGGTACCCGGTCATCGTCAAGGCCAGTGCCGGGGGCGGGGGAATCGGCATGCAGATCGTCGAGAACGAACCGGCCCTCGACGAGGCGATCAGTGCCGGGATGCGCATGGCCGAATCGGCGTTCGGCGACTCCACGGTCTTCATCGAGAAGTATCTGGTCAAGCCCCGCCACATCGAGTTCCAGGTCCTGGGTGATGAGCACGGTAACGCGGTGCACCTGTACGACCGTGAATGCTCCATCCAGCGCCGTCACCAGAAACTGGTCGAAGAGGCCCCGAGCCCCATCATGACCCCGGAGCTCCGCGAGCGGATGTCGCAGTCGGCCATTGCCGTGGTACAGGCATCCGGTTACTGGAATGCCGGCACAGTCGAGTTCCTGTACGCCGATGGTGACTACTACTTCATGGAGATGAACACGCGCCTGCAGGTCGAGCACACGGTGACCGAACTGATCACCGGGATCGATATCGTGAAACAGCAGCTCGCTATCGCCGCAGGAGAGACGCTCCCCTTCGAACAGGACGAGATCTCCATCCGCGGGCATGCTATCGAATGCCGCATCAATGCCGAAGACCCGCTGAACAATTTTACCGCCGATCCGGGCAAGATCGTCAGGTACCGGTCACCGGGCGGTCCGGGAATACGGGTCGACTCCGGGATCCATATGGGCTATACGATACCGGCGAGCTATGACTCGATGATCGCCAAACTCTGTTCCTGGGGGATGACCCGGCAGGAGGCCATCGCCCGGATGCGGCGGGCCATCTACGAGTATGTCATCATCGGGGTGAAGACCACGCTTCCCCTCCACCACGCCATCATGCACAACAAGCACTTCATCGATGGGAACACCCACACCCATTTCCTCCAGGAGGAGCATATCCAGAAGACGCTCGCCCGGTACGTGCGGGAAGAGGAGAAGAGGATGCAGACCCTCGCTGCCTCCCTCCGTCAAGGCAAGGAGATCGCCGCCATCACCGGCGCGGTTGGCGCCTATATCCAGAGCCAGAAGAAGGAATAAACCCTTGGTTCATTTTTTCCCGGATTCACCCGTTCTATGGGTAGAATGCACATCAGAACCTTTAATACCGTTTATAACGTTTTCATTATGCACTTTTGTGCGCTGCGGTGGCCTAGCTGGTTAGGGCGCCAGACTCATAGGGTTATTGTGCATTCGGGCGCCGTCATCTGAGACATCTGGAGATCGTGGGTTCGGATCCCACCCGCAGCATTCTAACACAAGGTTCAAAGCCCCTAGTTGACTGGGGCTCTGGCATCGCTCTACTCAGGCAACGGCCTTACTGCGTTCGGTGGCGGCCTCCGCTCCGCTGGGCTATTGATTTATTGGATTGATGACAGTCGAACGCGCTCAACTCCACTCCCTCTGGTCTGTTCCTCTCGCACCATCTCCCTGGCCTCCCTTCCTGCTTTGTTGGGGCAACGAGGACGCCCATGATATGATGGGTAAGGTTTTTTAGAGTAATAGCAAAGGCACAACGAGGTGAGCATATGAAGTGGACAAAGATTGAAGTCCCGACCGATTCGAGATCGCAGCTTATTGATATCACGAATATTGTTGCAGCCGAGCTGGCGAAAACGGTAGCAAAAAACGGTACCTGCCACGTGTACATGCCACATACGACGGCGGGCCTGACCATCAACGAGAACGTTGATCCGGAGGTAGCGAGGGACATCCTCGCCGGTCTTGCTCGCCTGGTGCCGGTTACGGGAGATTACCGGCATACCGAAGGGAATTCCGATGCCCATATCAAGGCCTCGCTTATGGGATTTTCCCTCCTGGTACCGATTATCGATAGCCGCTTGGCACTCGGCACCTGGCAGGCTCTCTACGTCTGCGAGTTCGATGGGCCCCGGCACCGGCATGTACTGGTCGGAATCACGAGCGAGTGAATCTTAGACGGCAAAGAAGCTCGATAATCAGTTAATATCGCTCGTGCAGAATAGTAGTTGAAAAGGTGTAAGGTGGTTTTTAAAGCGCGATGACCCTGCGGCACAGGGAGGGTCCTTTACCGCACTCAACCCGGAGGGTGAGCAGGAACACGCATCACCAATACTTTATCCACCCGATTCCCATCCATATCCACCACTTCGTAGCGAAGGTCCCCGACTACTACATAATCGCCGGTAGAAGGAATCCGGTTCAGAACATACATGATCAGCCCTGCAATTGTGCGGTACTGCCCCTCTTCTTCGCGTGGAAAGACCTTGACGGATAGAATTTCCTTGATATCCTCAACGGGAGTGCTCCCGTCTATCAGCCATGAACCATCTTCCCGGAGGACTACCGGAGTCTCCACCGGTTCTCCGAACGTTCCAACATCGCCCACGATTGCTTCAAGAATGTCATGCAAGGTGACCAGACCCTGAATACTGCCGTATTCGTCTGTGACCAGAGCGCTATGTAGTCCGGTCTCCTTAAAGGATTCAAGTAGTTTCAGGACTGATATGGATTAAGGTACGAAGAGCGGTTTCGTGACAGCTGCACTGATATCAGGCGAGCCCCCTTCCACCATCCGTGCAAGAACACTCTTCACGGATACCATGCCGACAATCGTGTCGAGATCTCCCTGGAATGCCGGAAAATTAGAACGCCCAGAAAGGACCATCTTCTGCAGGTTCTCTGCATCAGGGTCCTCGAGATCGAGCCCGATGATATCAGGACGAGGGGTCATCAGGGACTCAACCCGGCGGTCCCCCAGGTTAAACACCCCTTCTAATATGCTCAATTCAGCCCTCTCAAAGACACCGGCCTCCGTCCCCTCTTCGAGCATGATCTTGATCTCCTCCTTGGTGATGAGTGGTTCAGCACTCTCCCTGACCCCCATGATCATGAGTACAGCTTCAGTCGAGCGACTCAGTATAAAAACAATGGTGCCGCGATGAGAGAGAGAAAGCTTCTCGGCTTAGCCACGGATGCTGCAAGATTCTCGGCGTTATTGAGGGCGATGCGTTTTGGGACGAGTTCTCCAAAGACCAGGGTCAGGTACGTGACGACAAGGACTACCAGCATGATGCTCAGCCCTTCAGCATAAGGGGCCAGGGAGGGGAATTCGGTAAAGAAAGCGGCAAGTCCTCTTGCTATCGTGGTACCCCCATAAGCACCGGCAAAGATGCCGATAAGAGTGATTCCGATCTGGATTGTTGAGAGAAACGGCGTGGGTTCATCGGCGAGTTCGAGCGCTGCGGCTGAACTGGTATCCCCCTTATTTGCCCGCTGCCGGAGCCGGGCTTTCTTGGCCGAGACAATGGCAAACTCCGACATGGCAAAGATGCCATTGAGTACAAGGAGAGAAACGATGATAGCAATCTCGACCAGATACGACATTTTGGAGGTACTATCCTGCCGGTGAAATCTTAGATCTATTCTCATTGAACCATTGGAAGCCCTCGACATGTTCATTGAAGCCGGATATCCTGCGGTCATTCTTCTATGCAGGGTCAAAAAGAAGAAAACCCTGCAGGACAATACCTGATGAAATGATCCCCCTCCGGGACCTCCCAGATTCTGCGCACCAGCAAGGTCTTTCTTCTGAATTGGTTCGCGAAATGAGGGAATTGTACGGGAAAAACGAGCTGACTCCACCGAAACGCACTCCACTCTGGAGGCAGTTCCTGGGCAAGTTCAATGATCCGATCATCCGCATCCTGCTCGTTGCCGTCTTTATCTCTGCAATAGTATCGATCTTTGAAGGCGGGAGCCTGATCGATACCATCGGGATCCTTCTTGCGGTCCTGCTCGCGACCAGCATCTCGTTTATAACCGAATACCGGAGCAACCGCGAGTTCGAAGCGCTGAATGCAATGCGGGAAGACACCGGTATCAAGGTGATCCGGGAGGGTAGGGCAGCAACGATTCCCATGCGGGATCTGGTCTTGGGCGACCTTGTCCTCCTTGAAGCAGGTGATGTGGTCCCAGCCGACGGATACCTGATCCAGGCATCGAATTTCGAGGCAGACGAATCCGCGTTCACCGGGGAGAGCGAGCCAATAGGGAAGATCGTGGAGGAGGTTGTTCTGAAAGGAACCCTGGTCACAGCAGGCCGCGGGCGGATGCTCATCGGAGCAACCGGAAATGCGACCCGCATGGGACAGATCGCAGCAGAGCTTGCCGAAGGTTCCCGCCCGGAAACCCCGCTCCAGCTGAAACTCCGGCGCCTTGCAACGCTTGTCAGCAAGTTCGGGTACCTGATGGCAGGCCTGATTATCGTGACCCTGATGATCGAGGGCATATTTACCGGGATATTCCTGGAGAGTCCGGCCACTATCGCCCACTACGTACTGGACAGCTTCATGTTCGCGGTGATCATCATTGTCGTCTCGGTTCCGGAAGGCCTGCCGGTCAGTGTCACGGTTTCCCTGGCGCTCACGATGCGCAAGATGACCCGGGCGTCCAGTCTCGTGCGACGACTTATCGCCTGCGAAACGGTGGGATCGGTGACGGTCATCTGCACCGACAAGACCGGGACCCTCACATTGAACCAGATGGACGTTGTCGCTTCATCGGTCGAGTATCCTGACTCACAACAGGGGATCCCGACGTCACAAAACGGCTGGGTTACCCTCAATGCAGCGGTGAACAGTACTGCAGAACTCGAATCCCGCGAGGGCAAGCTGGTAACAGTGGGCAATTCCACCGAGGCCGCTCTCCTCCGCTGGCTTCACCGGGCGGGGCTCTCCTACGAGGAGCTCCGATCTCTCCATCCACCTGTCTCCCAGGAACTTTTTGATTCACACAAAAAGCAGATGTCCACCGTCGTCACTCTCGATGGAATCCCGTTTGTGCTGGTAAAGGGAGCACCTGAGATTCTAGCCAACCGGTGTGTTCCTTCACCGGACCTCTCCCAGATCCACACGCTTGCCAACCGTGCGATGCGAACCCTGGCGTTTGCCCATGCAAAGCTGCCAGCTGACGGATCCGATCCTCCCGACCTGATCTGGGACGGATACGTGGGTATCCGCGATGAAGTGCGACCAGATGTACCCGATGCGGTCCGGACCTGCCATGAAGCAGGTATTGCGGTGAAGATGGTGACGGGGGACAGCCCGGAGACCGCGACAGCGATAGCACGGGAGACCGGTATCCTTTCCACCGGGACCGTAATGCTTGGCAGCGAATTCAGAGCTATACCAGAGGAGAAACGCGCTCAAGCCGCCCAGCACCTGGAAGTCATGGCCCGATCCGAACCTTCCGATAAACTGCTCCTGGTCCAGTCCCTCCAGGGTGCCGGAGAGGTGGTCGCGGTTACGGGCGACGGCACGAATGACGCCCCGGCCCTGCGTTATGCCGATGTCGGTCTTGCCATGGGGATCGCAGGGACCGAGGTTGCCCGGGAGGCGAGCGATATTATCCTCCTTGATGACTCCTTCCCGACAATCAAGAATGCTGTATGGTGGGGGAGAGCGCTCTTTGAAAACATCCAGCGTTTTCTCATCTTCCAGCTGACCATCAACATTTCAGCTGCAGTGTTGTCGTTCATCGCTCCCGTCCTGGGTTATCCTCCACCCTTCACCATTATTCAGCTACTCTGGATCAACATCGTCATGGATTCCCTTGCAGCGCTCGCCCTGTGTTCAGAAGCACCCCACCCTGCCCTGATGGATCGACGGCCTGTGCCACGGGATGATCCCGTGATCACCCCCTATATGCTCCGGGCGATCCTCATCACGGCATCGGTCTATATCCTGATCGGGATGCTGGTCGTGGTGTTCGGTCTCCCGTTCATGCAGTCCCCTGAACAACAGGTAACGGCCTTCTTCGCAGGTTTTGTCGTCGCACAGGTCTGGAACGGGATCAACTGCCGTGGTATCAATGGCATTATGCCCCCTTTCTTCAAGGGGAACCCTGCATTTTTTGGGATCATGGCCGGGATTGTAGTGATCCAGATCTTGATAGTCCAGTATGGCGGAGCCTTTTTTTCAACCGTGCCCCTAACAGCGGCCCAATGGGTGTTCATCATCATCTGTACCTCCCCGGTCCTCCTCCTCTGGCCGGTAATAACGTGGAGTGAAAAGCATGGCCGAATTCACGTGAAATCGGGGTCATAATTTACTTCCCTGGAAACTCCCGACTCAGATGTTTTTATAAAGGAGGTCACATCAGGTAACCAATTACAAGCCGTGGCTGAAATGTGAGCGAGAAAGGGGGGATAAAGCCGGTACCTGCCCCGGAATAAGATCTTCACCCCGGAGTTGCACGGGTTGGATTAGTCCGGACGTTCATCCAGCCTGCAGTATTTATGCACCCGGCCGGCAACCCGCTCCAGGGAGATGACAAACGCGATCCCTCGCCCCGGTGTCTCGAGATCAACTGCCGCAGAGATAGCTTCGAGGACCCTGGTGGTCTGTTCAGGATCGACAACCGTGAAGACGATCTCCTTCTCCGGCTCGATCGGTATTCCAAAAAGGCTCTGCGTCTCATGGATCCCGCTCCCTCGTCCCATTATGATCGTTCCCCCCTCTGCACCCGCTTCACGGGATGCCCGGAGGACGTTTTCCGCCCAACCCTTGTTCACGATCGTCACAATCAGATCTTTGCATACTTCACACAGCATTGGTTTTCACCCTCCTTTTCCGGAAGACCACACTCAGTAGGAGTACTGAAAGAATCGGCGCCAGCGCAATAAATGCGATCAGTCCGAATCCATCCGTTACCGGGTTTCGCCCCTCAATGACAGCAGACGCCCCCACGGATAAGGCCATCAGGAACGTGACCGCCATCGGGCCGGTCGCTACCCCTCCCGAATCGAACGCGATAGCGATGAAATCCCGGTCTGCAAAGGGGAGCAGCAGGAGCGCACACAGGTAGCCGATGATCATGACCGGCAAGAACGGGATGTTGTAGACGAGACGGGCCATACCGAGGGCTACGAATCCTGCCACGCCTGCAGAAAGGACGATCAGCAGAAGCGATTCACTGATGAATCCCGAGGAGGACTCCTCAACCTGGTGGCAGAGGATCCGGACGGCAGGTTCGGCAAATGTTGCGAGGAATCCGACGAGAAAGCCGAACGGGATAATGATCCACAGGCTCTCCAGGCTGCCGAAGAATGCCCCGATCTCCTGTCCCGCCGGCAGAAAAGCAATATGAATCCCCTGGAGAAAGAGCACCATCCCGGCAAAGGTTAAGATGACGCCCTTCAGGAGATTCATGACATACCCGGCAGGATACTTCAGGTAGAAAAACTGGAAGGCGGAAAAGAAGATGACCAAAGGGATCAGGGCCAGCGACACGTCCACGATGAGGTGGTCAATCCCCCTGAAAATACCGGACTCCATCATACCGCGATCGCCCCCATGGCCATCACCCCAAGGATCGGCCCGATCGAGGCAAGACCGATCAGCCCGAACCCATCGGAGAGCTGCGAGCGGCCACCCAGGACGGAGCTGATCCCGATCCCCAGGGCGAGAATGAACGGGACCGTCAGGGGGCCGGTCGTCACCCCGCCGGAATCAAACGCTATTGCGATATAATCGGGAGGAGTCAGGAGGGCGAACAGGAGAACCGCGATATAGCCGGCAGCGAGGAGGTAGGCTATTGGGATTCCGAGGATGATGCGGAGCATTGCCATGGCGACAAAGAACCCGACGCCGATCCCGATCACCCCGAGGAGAAAACCACGACCGATCTCTCCGTTCGAAGCAACATCGATCATGCCGCTGAGAACCTGGACATCGGGTTCGGCAACGGTTGCAAAGAACCCAAAGACAAACGCGATCCCGATGATCAGGAGGATAGACCCGCTCTTCGGAATCTCGGATCCGATCGCCTCACCTATCGGGAGAAGCCCGGTCCTGACCCCGGAGAGGAAGAAGACGAAACCGATGACTACCATCAGCGTCCCGATGGCAAACTCGGCAAGTGAGGAAAGTGATGCACCGAGCAGGGCTAGTTCTACGCTGATGACGACAAGTGCTATGGGGGTAATTGCCGTGAGAACTTCGATGAATGTCTCTTTGAAGTCCAGCTGCATATCATGTCCCGGAGGGTTTCCATCTGGTTACGTCAGATGCTACTCTACAACCTAATTGTGCACCATGTCTTAATTTAGTCATGTCCTTCGGGGAAGAACCCTGCAGGAAAAAAGGTGCCCACCCCCGGAATACCCGTTGTATCCAGGGCCGTCTTATCGGACGAATGATCATAAAACCTTTTTGCCGTGGAACACCACCAGTCAGCCTGAGAAATGCTTTATATCCCCCCGGGTATATTTCAGGATACCAGCAGTCCGTTCGCGGACAGTGGACATTTTGTGTGAGAGTATGGTACGTGTGAAAGATATACCCGAGGCTACGCGGTGGAGGATGGCAAACCACGTCCTCACCCGCCTTGTCGTTGCGCTGGGCGAAGATACGGATAGCAATGATGTTTCAGCATTCCGTGATCGGATGTTTTCAGAAATGGGACAGGAAATCCGTACCATTGCCTATCGTTACAGGATGCCACGGGATAATGCCGCACATCTCGTCCAGACCCTGGGGGCCATTTCTGTAATATTATTCGGGCCTGAGTTCGAGACGCGGTATATTGAAGGCTTCCCCGAGGAAGCGGTCATCCGCCTGACCGAATGTGCCATGTTCCGTGAGGAGAGTGCACACGGCATCTCGCCCTCGCAGGTGAACCGTGTCTGTCAGGCCTATATCCGGAATGCTATCGAAGCCCTGAACCCTGAGTTCACGGTGACCATCAACCGTGCCCGGTGTCGCGGCGATTCGTTCTGCGAGATGATTATTGAGAGAAAGGAGCGATGATCCTTGTCGCTCCGCTTGCTCTCATAAAACACAAGCAGAACCAGCTGTCTCTGAAGCGTAATTCACGGGAAGCATGACCCATGAAGAGCGAATCTGAACCAGAGGTCGGTATTTCCTGGCATTCGTTGTCAATCGAGGAAGTGTATGAGAAACTGAGCTCCAGTCCCCAGGGTCTTACGGAAGCAGAAGCCGCCCGGAGGCTGCACCAGTTCGGCCCGAACAGGCTTCCCGCCCGGGAACCTCCGGGGATTTTCTCCATCTTTTTCCACCAGTTCAAGAGCCCGCTCATCTACATCCTCCTCATCGCTGCCGTTATTTCGTTCGCGCTGGGGGATCTCAAGGACGGGATCTTCATCCTCGCCGTGGTGCTCTTGAATGCCGCCATCGGTCTCGTCCAGGAATGGAAAGCCGAACAGAGTGCGAGCCGACTCCAGAGCCTGCTAAAAATAATGGCCAATCTTCGACGTGATGGTAGGGATAGCACTGCCGACTCCGCAACCATCGTCCCGGGAGATATCGTGCTGCTCGAATCCGGCAGCCGCGTCCCGGCAGACCTCCGTCTCATCCATGCGGCCAATCTCACTGTTGACGAATCCCTGCTCACCGGTGAATCGGTGGCGGTGGGAAAGGATCTGGTCCGGGTCGGAGCAGATGTCCCGATCGGGGACCGGAAGAACATGGCATTTGGCGGCACCACGGTCATGACCGGCAGGGGGATCGGAGTGGTGACTGCCACCGGGTTGAAGACCGAGGTTGGGATCATCGCCAAAGCCGTCGCCACTACGGAAGCCTCAAAACCACCCCTGCTGATCCGGATGGAGCGGTTCTCGCGCAACATCGGGTTCATCGTGGTCGGAGCCTGTTTCCTGATGGCTGCTGTCTCACTCGCCCGGGGAGTCTCCTACACGGAAGTCTTCTTCCTTGCCGTGGCCCTCGCCGTCTCGGCAATCCCCGAAGGCCTCCCGGTTGCCATCACCGTCGCTCTCTCCATCGGGTCGTCGCGGATGGGGAAGCGGAATGTGATTGTCCGGCGGCTTGCCGCAGTTGAAAGCCTTGGCAGCTGCACCATGATCGCCACGGATAAGACCGGGACACTGACCGTCAACCAGCAGACGGTCAAGCGGGTTATCCTGCCGGACGGGAGGTCCTACGAGGTTACCGGTGCAGGGTATGACGGTGACGGGCAAATCATAGTGACCGGTGGAGGCGGTGCTGGGTCCGTTTCTGCAGGGGACCTCCATGACCTCGGCTTTGCTGCATCGGTTTGTAATGAAGGGAGTCTCTATCGGGAAGATGATCGCTGGGTCCACCATGGCGATGCCATGGATGTTGCCCTGCTCGCATTCGCCATCAAGGCCGGCATCGAACCGGACCTGGCGAGAAGTGAGATCCGGATAACCGGGACCGTTCCGTTCGAACCAGAGCTCCGGTATTCGGTGGTCTACTACCAGGACCAGGCCGGAAGAAACCAGGTCGCGGTGAAGGGGGCCCTGGAAGCACTTCTTCCCTTCTGCCAGACCATGCAGACCCGGGACGGGATCGTGCCGATCGACCGTCCCTCTATTGATGACCAGATCCGGGAGCTCACGCGGGAAGGGTACCGGGTGCTTGCGGTTGCCCACGGAACCATTGATGCGGTGCCCGATGGTCTCCTCACCCTGGGAGAGTCCCGCCCCCCGCTGACCCTGCTGGGACTGGCGGGATTCATTGATCCCATCCGCCCGGATGTCCCGGACGCCATTTCCCGGTCGCGGGAAGCGGGCGTGGAAGTAGCGATGATCACCGGGGACCACCCGGATACCGCGCTTGCCATAGGGAGACAGCTGGGTCTTGCGGACCATGAATCAAAGGTCGTCACCGGGCCGGATCTTGAAGCCATCGGGTCCCCGGATCTCCCTGAATACTTCGACCGGGTCCGTTCGGGCCGCATCTTTGCCCGCGTAAGCCCAGTCCAGAAACTCGAGATCGTCGATTCCATGGTCCGTGACGGTCACTTCGTGGCCGTGACCGGGGACGGGGTCAACGATGCGCCGGCACTCCGGCGGGCGAATATCGGGGTGGCCATGGGGTCGGGGACCGATGTGGCCAAGGATACCTCTTCGATGATCATCACCGATGACGATTTCTCTTCAATCGTTGCCGGCATCGAGGAGGGGAGGTATGCCTACGAGAATATCCGGAAGGTGACCTACCTGCTCATTTCCACCGGATTTGCCGAGATAGTGCTCTTTACCCTCGCCCTCATCGCCGGGTTCCCGCTCCCCTTGCTCGCGGTGCAGCTTCTGTGGTTGAACCTGGTTACCAATGGTATCCAGGATGTTGCCCTGGCCTTCGAAGCAGGAGAGCCTGCGGCCATGAAACGGCGGCCACGCGACCCCGAAGAAGGCATCTTCAACCGGCTGATGGTCCAGGAAACGCTTCTTTCAGGCCTCCTGATGGGAATCATCGCATTCGGGGCATATTTCTGGCTCCTGGAATCGGGGTGGGACGAGTTTTCCGCCCGGAGCGTTCTCGTGCTCCTGATGGTGCTCCTCGAAAACTTCCACGCGCTGAACTGCCGGTCAGAGTTCCGATCGATCTTCCGGGTCCCGTTGAGGAACAACTACTACCTGATTGCCGGGATCCTGGCAGCCCAAGGCATCCATATCACCGCCATGATGACTCCGGTTATGCAGGACCTGCTCAGGATCGGCCCGGTTAACCTGGAGACCTGGGTAGCCCTCCTCGTGCTGTCCTCCCTGGTTGTTGCGGGCATGGAGATCTTCAAGTGGGTAAAATTCCGGGCCATGCCGGCGGACCTGAAGCACCAGGGGAGCAGTGCCTGATGAACGGAAAGAGACCCTTTTTTCACCCGCCGCACAATAACAGATCATCACAAACAAAAGGGTAGGTAGAGATGGAGCAGTGGTCGTCACGGACAGGATTCATCCTCGCCGCGATCGGATCGGCGGTCGGTATCGGCAACATCTGGCGATTCTCCGCAGTTCTGGGACAGAACGGTGGCGGTGCCTACCTCATCCCCTACCTCATTGCTGTGTTCCTCTGTGCTCTCCCCCTCATGGTCCTCGAGTTTTCCATGGGCCGGCACTTCCAGGGGACCGTGGTGAGTGCCTTCCGGGCGGTACGACCACAGTTCCGGGTGATCGGATGGCTGCTCTGCGGCATCCTCTTCCTCATCCTCTCCTACTACCTGGTCATTGCCGGCTGGACCATCGGATATTTCCTCTTCTCGCTGGGCCGGGAATCGGTCAGCTTCTCCGGGTTCACGGGCGGGTGGCTGCCGGTCGTCCTGTTCATTGTGACGGCAGTGCTCACCGGGATCGTGGTATCCCGGGGGGTTCGGGCAGGTATCGAACGGATCTCGATCCTCCTGATCCCTGTCTCAATCGGGACCCTTATCATCCTCGCCCTCTATGGGCTAACGCTCCCGGGATTTTCTGAGGGGGTGGCCTATCTCTTCACCCCCGACTTCTCGGTCCTCACCGACCCGCTCCTCTGGGGTGCGGCCTTTGGCCAGGCTTTCTTCTCGCTGTCGGTGGGGACCGGGATCCTCCTGACCTATGGGGCTTACATCGGCCGGGAGCAGGGAGTTCCCGTATCATCCCTCATCATCACGGTTGCCGATGTTACCGTAGCGCTCATTGCCGGCATCGTCATTTTCCCCATCGTCTTCTCATTCGGGCTCGTGCCGACGGTCGGGGCGGAACTGGTCTTCACCACGCTCCCTCGGGCATTTGCCGTGATGCCTGCCGGGTGGCTGATAGCCGCCGCGTTCTTCCTGGTGCTCTTCTTTGCTGCACTCACGTCTGCCATATCTATGCTGGAGGTGAGTGTTGCCGCTATCCGGGAATCGCTCGGCTGGTCACGGAACCGGGCCGCGACAGTCCTCACCGGTGCCGTTCTCATCATTGGTCTGCCCTCCGCCCTTTCCTACAGCGCCATGGACTTCAGGCTCGGTGGAATCCGGGTACTCGATTTCATGGATGAGACGGTAGGAACCCTGGGCCTCCCTGTGGCAGCACTCCTCCTCGCCGTGACTTTTACCTGGTTCCTATCACGGGATGTGCTGGCAGGGGAAATCGGGCCCCTGCTTGCCAGGATCATCTATCCGCTCTGCAAGTTCGTCATTCCCGCCGTGCTCTTCATTACCACGGCCGCCCGGCTCCTCTCCGGCCTCGATTATCCGGGACTGCGAAATCTTCCAGGGAGCGAATTCATCGGGACAGTCCTGCAGACCGAAGGAATCATGGTCATTGTTCTGGCCATCCTGGGAATCATCCTGGCGTTGTGCTGGTTCCAGAGCTGTCCGCTGGCTGAACGGTTCCGTAAAGGGAAGTAGATATCGTGGGATCCACCGGTGATTGCGCCTCTCATAGGCTGTATCTCCTTTTCCCCCGCCTATCAACACGTTGATGACCGTTGCAGGTGACAATTCCATCGTGAGATTGGAAAAGGAGCGCAAGAATGTCAGGATCGGGTAACCAAAGGGGAGGAACGGACCCTGGAATGAACTGGAAATGTTGCGTCTGTGGATTCACCTTCACCGGCAGGAGCCCCCCGAAAGGGTGTCCGAAATGCGGCAGTCCATCCCCGGAGTTTGTTCCGGTAGCGAAGAAGGAGCAGCTGACCTATGACGGAGGCACATTCGACATACTGCTGATCAATGGCAGCTCTCACCGGGCCGGCAACACCGGCTACCTGCTGGACCTGGCCGAAGAGGAACTCCGGGAGAACGGTGTCAGATATCGTCGCTTCAACCTCAGTGAGTACACTATCGATCACTGCTGGTGCTGCTACAGCGTCAAAGCCGAATACTGCCGCTATCCCTGCAGGAATTCTGAAGATGATATGCCTGCCTTCCACAACCTTCTCGCCGCATCGCGGGCGGTCATTGTCGCCTCCCCCATCAACTGGAATGCCATGTCAGCCCGTCTCAAGGATTTTCTCGACCGGACGACCTGCATGCAGAACCTCTTCCACCTCAAAAAGCCCGGGCTGACCGAGGGAAAGATTGTCGGAATCCTGGTCTGTGGGCATGAGGACGGGGCAATCAAGACCGCCATGGATATATTCCTCCATTTCCAGCAGATGGGTTATGTTTTGGCTCCCTTCGGTATCGCTTTCAGGACGCACGGGGCGGAGTTCAATAGCAGTACTGATGCGGAATTTTTCAGAAACGATGCGCTCCTGGTCGATTATACCAAAGGCGTGGTCAACAACGTGGTTGAACTGATGAAGCTCGATGTCGAGGGACAGTTGAAAGGGAGCCTGATCCCGGTCTCAGAATGAGTACGAGGATCCTTCCCCGTGGGGGGACAACCGCTCCCGAACCCTACGGCCGCGATCACCTTTTAACCGCCATCAAAAGAAAATGGTCCGGATTGTCCTGATACAGCCGGATCTCTACAACCCAAGGACGGCAAGCAGGTACAACAGCCCGATGATCAGGATGATTACTCCGATGACTACAATTCCCGGTTTTACCCCGATCAATTCCGGGATCGTGTCTGCCGGGAATGAACCCTTTTTAAGAATCGACCTGTTCAATACCGGGTAGACACGGGCAAAGATCCCGGCACCGATTGCGATCCCGATCATTCCAATCAGGGCATCGATGGCCCCGGACCCGAACGCAGCCGCGGCAGTGCCGGGACAATAGCCGAGAATGGCAAACCCGGTCCCGAAGATAAGCCCTCCTACCACCGTCGCACCAAGAGATCCCCTGGCGACGTGGAGGCGGACCAGTCCTGCCGATTTCATCAGGAAGATCCCGATCATACCCACGACAATAGCCGAGAGCATAATCTCGACCACGGTGAAATCGGTGAGGAGGAGCTGGCCGATAATTACGTCGTAGTTGGTCACCCCTCCTTTCTGGAGAAGAAACCCGAAGATAAACCCTGTTACGAGACCAAGAATGATTTGCGCCGTGGTGTGCGACCTGAGTCTTTCATATGCCATTCTGTAACCCCCTCAGATGAACGAAAATCCAAAGATCAGACCTGCAACGATGATGCCTCCCGCAAAGAAGCAGATCGCCGCAACCCAGCTCGCAAGCGAGAGCTGGAGGGTTCCTGAAATGCCATGCCCCGACGTGCAGCCACCGGCCCAGCGGGCGCCGAGCCCCAACAGGAGGCCTCCGGTGAGGGCCACGGCAGAGCGGAGGATGACACCTGTCCCGAACGCTTCGGCAAAGAACGGCGGCACGATCAGGACCGTGAAGGCGCCGGAGAGATATGCCGAGAGGAATGCGCCAATGATCAGCCCGATGATGAGCGTCCACTGCCAGTCGACCGTTGGGGTAACTTTCTGGTAGTAGGGCATCTGTTCGGTTTTCCGGCGGGAAAGCATGGACTCCACCATTCCGGCCGACTTGGCATACGCTGTCGAACACCCGAGCGGGCGGTCAGAGAAGAGGAACGCAGTCCAGATCAGGACCCCGATCCCTGCCCCGACGATGTATGGCGACCATCTCGCCATGGTGAACCATTCGATCATAATGATACACTTCTACCAACGGGAATGATATCTCCGGATAAAATCCCTCGGTTCAGGGAACGAAGCCTGCCCGTTTATACCCGATGAACCCCCCGGCAAGGTTTGAAACCCGTGAGAACCCCTGCATCATGAGGATGCTTGCCGCGATACTCGCCCGCTGCCCGCCTTTGCACATCACGATATAGTGGCCATTCGGATCGAGATCGGTGTACCGGGTCCTGAGGTCATGCCAGGGAATCGGGATCGCCCCCTCGACGGGATTGGTTGCCTGCTCTTCTCTCGACCGGACATCGATGATGACGGCGTCACCGGATTCGACCAGGGCATGCGCCTCTTCCGGGGAGATGACCGGAACCGTTCCCACCGGGAGCGCATTCACGCCCCAGGCGAGCATCCCGCCATCGAGATAGCCGGTGACCTGGTCGAACCCGACACGGTGGAGCTGGAGCGTTGCCTCCTCCACCTGGAACCTCTCATCGACCACGAGGATGATATCCCGGTCCGGCGGCAGGATCCAGCCGGCCTGGGTGGCGAAGCTTCCCGCGAGATCGATATGCCAGGAGCCGGGTATGTGAAACCCGGAGAATGCCGGATAACTCCTGACATCAAGGAGGATGGCATCTCCGCCATCCAGCTGCTCGGCACAGGTTTTCGGACCGAGGGGGACCGGCTTCACCAGGTCCCGCATCAGGGCAGGGCCTGCCCGGTTAATCTCCGAGCACCGGGCAAAGTGATCCGGGGCGTCCGGCATACCGGAGGTGAGGGACCGGATGAACTCATCGCGATCCTGGATCTGGAGAGCATAATTGTATTTCTTCTCGTACCCGATGGTGCTCGTCCGTTTCGCCCCCATTGCCCGGCCGCAAAGGGATCCCGCCCCATGGGCTGGATAGACCTCGCACTCGTCCGGAAGCGTCAGGATTTTCTGGTGCAGGTTGTCGTAGAGGGATGCAGCAAGTTCCCGCGCCCTCCCCGGGAAGAGGTCGGGTCTCCCGACATCCCCGACAAAGAGGGTGTCGCCCGAGAAGAGCGCGATCGGGGTCACCCCCCGAGTCTTATCCGTTGCAATATAGCAGATATGTTCGGGGGTGTGACCCGCGGTCTCGATAACCGAGAAATGGATATTCTCAAGCGATATCTCATCTCCTTCTGCCAGAGGGACGTGGGGAAATGCGCAGTTCCCGGATCGTGACGCATAAATCCGTGCTCCGGTCGCATCGGCGAGATCGAGGTGGCCTGATACGAAGTCGGCATGCAGATGCGTCTCCAGGATATGGGTGATCCGGAGTCCCATCTGCGTTGCTGCATCCAGGTAGCGGGTAACATCACGTTCGGGGTCGATGACGGCACACGTCTTGTCACCGGCTACGATATAGGAGCTATGGGCGATGCCGGGAACAAAAAACTGGTGGATGATCATATGTCTTTCTATGCCATGAGCAGATACATCAGTGTTACGGCGATGATGATGAAGACGATCGTCATCACACCACCTGTCTTAAGGTAATCCCGTGTGGCATATCCGCCGGGACCCATCAGGAGAGCGTTCACCTGGTGGGTCGGAAGAATGAAAGAGTTCTGGGCGCAGACGGCTACGAGGAGCGCCAGGGCACGGGGATCAACACCTGTCTCCATTCCGGTGATCAGCACGAGCGGGACGAGCAGGACCGTTGCAGCGACATTTGAGATGATGAGGGACAGGACCGTTGCCAGGATGGCAACAGCGATCATTATGACAATTGGGTGGGCACCAGCCAGGACCTCCGTGAGGAGCCCGGCGATGAGTGCGGCCGCCCCGGTCTTCTCCATTGCAATCCCGATCGGGATCAGGCCGGCGATGAGGACGATGATTTTCCAGTCGATGGCACGGTACACCTCATCGGCGGTAAGAATCCCGGACAAGACCATCCCGGCAGCACCGGTGAGAAGAGCGAGCGAGATCGGAACACCCGTTATCGTGAGAGCGAGCGATGCGGCAAAGATCAGGACTGCACGTCGTCCCATCCTGTACCGCATTTCCTCTCCTTCGGGAGGTGAGAGCAACAGGAGATCCTGGTGGCTGGCAAAAAGCCGGAGCGTGTCCCACGACCCGAACGCTACGATAGTATCGCCTGCCGCAAGGGGAGTATCGGAAAAGTCTGCCCGGGCCTCTCTCGTTCCGCGCTGGTGGACGATCGGCTCGATCGAGAACTCCAGCCGGAACCGGATCTCCCGCAGGGTTTTCCCGATAATCGATGCCCTGGGTCGGACGATGAGCTCGGCAAAACCAAATCCGCCACTACCCAGGATTTCCTTGAATCTGCTCGTATCATCTGAAGGAACACAACCGGACTCCGTGATGAACATTAAGAAACCTTCCTCGGATCCAAGGAAGGCGAGCTCCTGGTCAGGTTCAAAGGGGGTATATCGGGAAGGTGCGATGGTTATCTCTGTTGGTGTGCGGATAGCAAGGAGATCAAGACCGTACCGGGTTCGGAACGATGCCTCTTCCCGTGTTTTTCCAACGAGCGGGGATTCACGGGGGAGGATGCAGGTCCTGATCGGATGATCGATTCCCCAAATCTCGGCTACTGTGGGTTCGGGTTCCTGAACACCTTTCTTCGGGAGGATACGCGAACCGCCCACAGCAAGGAGGCTGACCCCAATCACGAGGAGGGGCAACCCGACCGGGGTCACGGCAAACAGCGTAAACGGCTCCTCACCCGCCTGCTGCAGGAGATCGTTGAGGACAATCAACGGGCCGGATGCGATCATGGTCACCGTTCCGCCAAGGATCGCGGCAAACCCCATCGGCATCATCAGCCGCGAGAGGGGAATACCAGTCTTCTTTCCGATCCGTCTTGTCGCAGGAAGAAAGAGGGCTGCAGCCCCGATATTCTGTATCACCGAGGAGAGAAGACCCACCGTCATCGAGATGGTTGCGATTATCCTCCGCTCGCTAGTGCCGGCGTATCCGATGATGATCCTGGCCAGACGTGACGTAACCCCGGTCCTCTCGATGCCATACCCGAGGACCATAACGGATGCCATTGCAACCACGGCATTCGAAGCGAATCCCGAGATCGCTTCCAACGGCGTTATCAGACCGAGCCATGCGAGAGCCAGGCTTGCAAGGATCGCGACCAGATCGATGCGTATCCGGTTGCTGACGAGAAGAATGAGGGTTACCGCAAGAACTATTCCAAGGAGGAGGATGCTGCTATCCATGAGCGTACTAGGCAGATGCGCCGAACCTCTGGCATTCCAGAGTGGGGCATCATGATTTTTATGCCTGTGCACTCGTTCTTGGAAATTCAGGGAAAAAAGAGGAGCAGGTGACTGGTTCACCTGAGGAACTTTGACACGAACGGCGAGGTTTCACCCCGGCGCAGGAAGTGGCCGGACGGGCCTTCACCAAGGAACTCCGCGAACCAGGAGTCATGCTCGATCTCCTCGTTGAGGATGGAGAGGGCAAGGTCGTAGGTCCGGTGGTCTTTTCCGGCCGTGATGTTGCAGATGTGGGTGTATCCCTTCACGGCACATCGTTCTGCATCAACGAGAACTTTCAGGATTGCCCGCACGTCTCTGGGATCTTTCGGAAGTTTTGCCGGGGGGCAGGCAGAGAGGTTGTGGAAATCAACCATGCTCTCCGGCAGTTTTGGAGAGCCACCCATTCCCCGTTGTTGTAAAAGATCCATTGATGGCATAATTGTTTTCAACGAAAGAGATATTCAGCATATAGAACGTGTTCTTCTGAATACGAACCCTCCGTTATCTTTTATCTCCCCTGTGAACGTGGGGCAGGTTCAGGGGAATGAATGTTGAAATTGTAATGCGTATGCGCGGTCGAAAAAAGAAGCGCATAGCACCTCCCTTTTCACGTCCCACCCCCAGCACTCTGGTTTTTCCTCAGGATCCCTTTTCTGGGGTCCCTGTTTCATTCCAGACTTCCTGCAAAGGGTGATGTAATGCTATTCAGAAGGCAACCCGGTCCTCTGGAGAGTATAGAGCTTCCATGTTTTCTGGAGGAAAGTGATTTTATCCGGAAGGGAGAAGATCGACCTGAACGGATTGCCGTGGCAGGAGACAACTATAATTCGGACCGGTGAACCAGGATGCTTACCAAGAAAGCCATGATCAGGGAGCTCGGGGAGGAAGAACTCATCCTCCCCACGCTGGTGAATACCGCACTTGCCGCAAACGACCGGATCAAGTATTACTTCACCCTCCTCCAGGCAGCCCAGTCCCGGGCCCGGCACCCGCGGGGAGAGTACTCTAACCTCAGGACCGAGCGGGAAGCAGCGGGCATCGATAATTCCTCGTTTGATCGGATCGTCGGCGAAAGCCTGATGGCAGGCACCGGGCAGTACCAGATCCCAAATGCCGGAGCAATCCTCTCCGGTATCCGGTCATGCCTCAAAGATATGGCCGCACCGGTCATCTCCCGCGATGATGAGAAGAGCGGAGTGTTCCGGACCCGCCTCGAGGCACTTCTGTCAGAAATCCCGCAGGTTGAGGGCGATATTCTTGAGGACGAGGTCATCCAGAAGATCACCGCAGGTGAGCGATCAGCCGGCGACAGCGTCCATCTGCTGGTGATAGATCTCCACAAGGCCCTCAATGCCTTGCAGGCAGACCTCGCCAGCGAGATCATCGAAGGGGCTATGACCTACCTCCTCAAGAACGATGACCGGGAGCTGGTCGAGGCATTCATGCAAGGGGTTCGGAGGACGGCTCCGCTCAAGTTCGAACACCCCGGCCTCGGAACTACCGCGACCCGGACCGGGCGAAAGCTGGTCATCCAGAATGATATCGGTATGACCGATGCCCATGTCCTCGTGGTGAATATCGAGGATATGACAGTCTCGGTAATCTACACCGACATCCACATGCCCCGTCTCCAGTTCTTCCAGAGCCTTTTTGATGACTGGGAGGTTGCCTGGGAGGACACCCTCTCCCG
>ENA-ORXD01001231-ORXD01001231.1-sediment-metagenome-genome-assembly--contig:-NODE-1231-length-22765-cov-5.914713_pt1 | contig 22765 bp, 23 predicted proteins | sample MGYA00237862_ERZ511471 | MGnify/ENA metagenome assembly ERZ511471
TTGAAATAAAGCACTATATTGAGTGATACGGACAAAAGATAAAAGAATAAAAATGCTGAATATTTGGTAGCTATCCACATATTTATTGGAAAAAAACACGATGATAATTTCTTTTGAAGAAATTAGAAAAAAAACAATTATTGGAAAAAGAAGAAGCGCGGTTTTATTTGTTGCATCACGCCATATATTCCAGATTACTTTGTCATTTTTATCAATTCTAATTCTCCGAGAAAACTCTGGGATTAGGACAGTCATTATTGATCCGGTAAGAATTCCTATGAAAGGTATTTCGAACGCTCCATTTACATATATTGCATAATCCATTGGACTTAGCGAAGAAGAAATAATGACCTTGTTTAATTGTGCAGATAAAGTTCCAACAATAGTCGAAAGGCCTAAAGGTATAGAGTATCCTATTTGTTCTTTTAGTAGTTTAAAATCAAAATTAAAACTTTGATTTTTATAAAAATTAAAAATATAAATAATCCCTATCAAGTATGAAACAACAGCTCCAATATTAGCAGAAATAAAAGTATATCTTAATGGAAGTGAAATTATAGATGGCAATATAAATGACAAAGTTAAAATTAGGTTAGTAAATATTGAAAAGCCTGTTGCTTTAAATGGTTGATCTTCTGCAATTAATATTAGATTAATTGCTTTGATTGGAACGGCTAGCATAGGGTATACGAAAAATAGTCTAAATAGGTAAATCAAATCAGTATTATTAAATAAATTGGCTAGGGTAGGTGAAATTAAATAAGTTACTATACCAAATAGTAGACCAATAATATTCAGAATAAAAAACGTTTGATATGAAACAACCTTCTTTTTTTTTGGATTTTGGGGAATAAAATATAACACACTTCCAGGTATTCCAATCGAGAACGCGGGCAAAAGTATTGAATAATATAACCATACTTGTTGAAAAGTCCCATAAGAATATTGATCTAATGTCCTTGATAATACAACTGAAAGAGTCAGTTGCATAAGTGTTGAAGATAGTTGTCCTAAAGAAACAACTATGGTTTTATTTACTAGTTTCATTTGTATTTGAATTATTTATATTTTTTAATAACTTAGCTGGTACACCTGCAATAATACTGTTACCGGGGAAAGAATGTGTTACAACTGACCCTGCACCGACAATAGTTCTTGGACCAAGTTCAACAGTAGGAAGAATTACTGCATTCGCACCGATCCAACAATGATCGCCAATTTTTATTGGAATATCATTTTTCCATGTAAACGAATCTGATAAATAATCGTGATTTGCGGAAATCATTTTTACACCTGGTGCAAAGATTGTTCCGTCACCAATTATAATTCCGTTACCACCTTGGATATAACAGTTGCCACTTACTGCAAAACTCTTAACAACTCCCTTTCCAATTTTTATTGAATCAGGATTTGTTACACGCGATGTAAAGTGAACTGACCATGGAGTATCACCATTTATTCGCAAAATACGTTGAAAAAACCAATTAACCATAATAATTCTGATTTCTCTAATTAAACCTTCATTATAAATTCTTCTCAATGGTGATATTTTTATTAAAGTCACTACTATATTTTTAAATCTATTATTCATTTTTATCCTTGTAGTAATATATAAGTTGGTTAATTGATTTCTCCATATTATGATATTTATGAACCCATATTCGTGATTTCATACCTATATCTTCTCTTAATTCTTTATTGTTGAGAAGATTTATTAACTCATTCCCTGCTTGAAAATATGAATAAAAATTTATTATTGGAGGTGGTTCTTCATAGACATCAGAATAATTATACTTACATATTACAGGTTTCCCACATGCCATAGCCTCTAGTTCTGAGCTTCCCAACGCCCCTATTTCTAATTGTCCCAAAATTATTTTTGATGATTTTATTAGCGAAGGCATTAGCATAAACGGAATATGATTAAAAATCACCAGTTTTTCTTCGAAAATGTGGTTGTTAAAAAAATTTTCAATCAATTGTATTGCATTGCCAAAATTAAAAAAACCCACTTTTATATATGGATGAATACTCCAAATATATTGTATTGTATTGATCGCCTCTGTTATTCCTTTGTAATTGTCTATTTTACTAATACACATTATGTCAATTTCAGGAAATAGTTTTTTATCAACTTGACTTTCCTGGAAAAATATAGGTTCTATTGGAGTCGGAAAGAAGATCGCGTCTGCTCTTAAATCGTTCAAAAATTTTTTTAGGTCAGGTGTTGAATAAAAAACTTTTTTTGCTTTTAAAATCCCATGTTTAATAATTCTAGACTTTAAATTACTATTTAATGGTAGTCTTATGTCACTACCATGTATATGAATATAATATGGTACTTTTAATCCATATATTAGATATGAGTGAAGCGCGTAATGTAAATGGACTATATTAATGTTACGTTTATTAACTATTAATCTTATTTTTATGAGTTCAAAGAGTCTTATAAATGGATATAAAATAATTGAAATATATCTAAAAAATTTTTTCTTTGGTAATTTATATAAATTCATGAAATCTGCATAAATGCCAGCTTTTTTCAAACCAACAACTAGTGATGGACCAATATTTGCTATATCATTTATATGTAGGATTCGAATTTCATTCATAAATAAAGCTAATCATATTCATTTTTTCAATTTATACTAAAAACATATACTTCTTTATTTTTCAAGGGTACAATTTCCTCCAACTTTATCCAATCCTGTTCAGATAACGCAGGAATAGTATTCTGCTGATAGAAGGTAATATTTTTATATGTTGATCTAACAATTAAAACTTTAGTAATACCTGTAGTTTCAACTAATTCCTTTAACTCCACTGGTGATTCCCATGGAAGGAAATAATATGTATTGGTTTTTTCGTCTTGAGCAAGTAAGTCCTTTTTTGGAATCCAATCTAAAAGTTCCCATTTCCATTCTGCAGTTAAAGAAGGATCTTCCCTATAAAACTTTACCATATATAACCACGATTGGTTGGTAATACCAGTTTCGTTAATATAAATTATTTGGTCTTTATCAACTATATTTGCAATAGTTTTAGTCTCCCCATTAATTCCCCAAATCTGGCTATTCGCAAACTGATTATAAAATAACCAAGTTGTTATATTAAGTAAAAACATACATCCTACCAGAAAAAATGCAATGCAGAGAATAAATACTTTTTTCTTGTATTTATAAAATAAAATTAAAATACCTAAAACGACTAAACTTGCGAGGACTTCAAATAGCATCTTTATATCCATATTGTCAGGATAAAAAGCTAAAATTATTATATAGACTGATAATAAGCAAATTAGATATTTTATTAACCTTCTGCTTGTTTTCATGTTGTAACATTGCTTAAGAAAGAGGGTGAAAAAAATTAATGCAATTGGTAACAAGGGATATAAATATCTCCCTTGAGATATTTTTATGAAATATATACCAAGATATATCCAAAATAGTATAAATGGAAAAATATATTCAGATTTGTCAGTTTTTTTAATTTCGCGGAAATAAGAGAATGAAAAAAAAATAGCAGGCAATAAGATGACTATGGGGATACACTGAAATGAAAATGCTGATAAGTAAAAGAGTTTTTCGCAATAACCAAAAACATAACCTGCAACGGTGAGAATTCTATCTAAAAAAGTATTAAGTAATCCTGTTCCAATTGCCTTGTGAATAAGAATTCGAAAAGCTTGAATAAAACCTGTCGAATGTGCGGATGCTTTTGTGGCGTAATTATCGACTTCAATATGTCTTATCTGGTAACCAAAAGCTCCTCTAGTTAGCAATAGTAATGAAGCATTGAACATATTAATCGGGACCAGTGGTGTAGTGAACATTAATGTTAGGTATGTAACTGAAGGGCTGAAGAGTGTTACTATTTCACTAACAAGACCCCCTATAAATTTTATGAATATTGTTTTATGATTCTTAATTTGAACGTAAACTTGCCATATTACCATTGTCAGTGAGGCAATATAAAAAACATACTCTTTAGCTTCAAGTATTAATAATAAAAGAAAACCCAGTACAATTGGTTTTTTTTTCGATAGCAAACATTTAATAAATAATAATAAAGCAAATATAACTGGAGTTTCGCGATGGTATGTTAATGACCAACTTAAAAAACTGTAATTTGAGACAAAAAGGCAAAGACCTATAATTGCCCAACCCCTAAGTTTGAAATGGTCGTAAAGAATTCCAAAAAATATATAAGAAGCCCATACAGATAAAATTATATTAGATAATGTGGCAACAAAAACAGAATGTCCAGTAATGAAAAAAATAAGTGCAACAGGTAGTTTGAATATCCATCCATGTAAGCCAACCCCATAATTTCCTATCCAGATTCCTTGTTTAATCAAATCTGAAATGAACCAAGTTTCGCGTAGATAATACATCTCATCATAATTAGCAAATCGGAAAATGCTCATTCCTAATAAGAGTAAAAAAGTTGAAATTACAATAACTTTTCCTGTCTTTTCTATATCTGATAATATTAATTTTTGTAAATAATGATATGTTTTCTTTATTTTTTGCATATTAAATGATTCCCCTACATTGTTTCTATGATATGTTAATTAATATTTATTATTTTTTGGGTTCTTCCTAATTATGGAATTATTTTCAACAAAATCTATAATCCAATTAGATAAATCAATTTTTTCCTCAAGTAATTTATTCCGCTTCTTCTCCCAATTCGTTTTTAAGGAGGGTTGATTAAGTAGTTCTTCAACCTTATTTATCATTTGATCTTCTTCCTCGGGTAAAAACCCATAGGTCAAATTATACTGGTATTGGAGCTCCTCTATTACGGAGCACAGGCCAACAAATGTGTTTATTCTAATTGAGGGTATTCCTAAAACAGCTGCCTCAATAGTCATAGTTTGACTATCACTTATAAACATTGATGCAAAACTTAATACACTATGTATTTTTTCTGGTTGCGTTTTTAAACCATATGATTGTAGATCTTGGGGTAAAGGATTCTCAGATGTAATAAAAACTTTCCCATATTGCAGCAATAAATTGACCAATTTCCTTTGTAATTTTTCTGAAATGCCCTTTTTACCAACATCGTGATGAGCATTGAATGCTACAAATCGGAGAACAAAATATTTCTCGTTTTCGTTAATATTTAATTCCTTTAGAATGCTTTTATCAGGAGAAAACCATTTTGGATGGAGATAGGCTAATTCATGATAACTGTTATATGTAACATATTTTGATGTGCGTTTATCTCGTAGACAATCTGGGGTGACAATTCTATCTGCAAAAGGATAAGCAAGAATAGAAAAACTTTTTAAATAATCTATGTCATCTTCATTAAAAACAATTGAAATTGCCTTGGTTATTTTTGATACATGTGTTATGCTAATTGAAGTTCCAATAAGGATATTCGCTTTGAACTCTCTAGTTAATTTTAGTAAATTAAAATCGTGTTGTAGTAATTCGAATAATAATCCAATTTGATTCCTGCCCGTTCTTGAAATGATTCTGTAATCAAATCCAAATGATTCAATTAATTCTGGGACAGGTTTTCTATCTCTTGTTGTAAATAATACTTGATGCCCCTTATTTATCCAAGCTTTAGCCGCGTTTCTAAATAAATGCACATGAGCTGGATGCCCTACATCGATAATTATTTTCATTAGTTCTCGTTTATTATCTATTTCTTTTTTGATCGTTATATTGCATGTCAAATAACATAGCGAATAGTATAAATTGTAATCCGGTAATGATTGTGAAAATAAGTGTTTGCATATTTATTGGAGGTATTTTGTTAAATTCAATCCATCTCACAATTAATCTAATCAATAGTATTGGTGCAATAACCATTAATTCAAATAAACCGAGTAAATAAAATAGTATCAAGGGGTGAAAATCTTTAATGACATGTTTGTAGTACATTCGATGAAAAAACAATTTTATTATTAAGAATGCCATTCGAGGGATAATAAGAATTGGTTTGATGCCGCTTTTTTCTCCAATGCCATAAATAGGTCTAACTTCTACATCAACTACTCGAAAGTTATTTATATTTAGCCTTACGAGTAAATCATTTGGTTGACCATATCTTTTATACATCTTATCCCACTCTATTGTATTCAGTGCTTCATTATTAATGGCTGTATAACCGCATTGAGAATCTGCTATATGCCAATATCCAGATGCAATTTTAGTTAGTAATGATAAAACTGAATTTCCAATGTATCTAATTTTAGGGATTTTATTCCAAGCATTGTCAGTAAACAACCTATTCCCTTTTGCATAATCTGCTTCGCCATTAACAATTGGAGTTATCAATGCGAGAAAATTACTGGGATCCATCTGTCCATCACCGCCCATAACAACTGCAATATCAATATTATGATCACGACTCCATTTGTAACCATCTGCAATTGCCCCTCCAACTCCCATATTAGTTTTGTGATGGATGATAATTATTCTGTCAGGACTTTTTTCTTTATATTCGTTGACAATTTTTAATGTATTATCTGTACTTGCGTCATCAACGATTATCAGAAAATCAACATAAATGGGCATTTCATCGATGACATTTCCTATCAATTGTTCTTCATTAAATGCAGGAATAACAACTGAAATTTTTTTTTCTTTATACATATATATGCCTTCCCAATTTGCACTTGAATGTGTGTATTATAACATTTGAATTCAACTAGTAGTGGGGGTGTTGAAAAAGAATGATAAAATGGCACAAAAGTTAAGAAAAAATAGTTGCTTCAAAACAATCTACGGAGCACAGGAAATGGGAAAATGGAGCAACAGAGATATATCCAAACAAGTCATGGTTTATTGTATGGAGTGTACTCTTAGGTATCTTACCTAAGAGTACATATTATGAAAAAATGTTAAAAATATTAAAATGTCATAACAAATTAATAATTCGTTTCTCTTTGTACTTATTTGTTCTATTGCATATATTATCAACTTCGATTGTCAATCAGAATAAGTACACAAAAGAAGAAGGAAATCTATTATTTTGGGGCGATGCTCTAAAAACAAATTCGTCTTTTACTGGTTTTTTTACACAAAGTAAGAGTGGAGAGAGATTCTTTTGGGGAGGTACTCGATCAGGTTTATATTGCCGTATTTTCCGTTTTGATATTGGTAAAAAGATGGTCGACATTGTAGTTGCCATTAAAGAAGCAAGAGGTACTTGGAAAATTCTAGAAGATGGTTCCTCAATCTACATTGCCACTTATGAACCTGCGGCAGTTTACGAATTAGATAAAGAAAGTTTAACAATTAGACGAATTGCTTACTTTGAATCTGAAACTTATATTTGGGATATGAAGCAATTTGATAGAAAGTTGATTCTTGGTACCTACCCATCTTCAAAAGTAATAATATTGAACCTAGATTCTGAATTATTTACCGACTTAGGTTCGTTCACATCTGATGAACAATATGTAAGGGCTGTTGAATATTACAATGACAAAATTTATGCCGGAATTGGCGCAAATGCAATGTTAATTGAATACGATATTAATACTGGAATAAAACGAAATATTCTTCCCCCCGAATATTCGACTGATAGTTTCGTATATGATCTTTTTAGAATAGAAGATAAATTAATTATCGGATTAGAGCCATCAAACAAAATATTATTATATGATTTGAAATTACAAGGCTTTAAATTGTTAATGGAAGATGCAGTTGCAAATCCTGGGATAAGTGCTATTTCCGATTTGCCTTCAAATTATTATTTTCGAGGATTTGGTGATTATATATATGAGTTCAATAAAAAGACTTCTGAGATTAACAGATTATTACCAGCAGAATCTTCAATGCCGATAACTGGTGCAGAGATAATTTCAGATGAATATATTGCAGGAATTACTCGCGACGCTAATTATTTAGAAATTTACCCTGATGGGCTGGTTAGAAATTATATAAATTTAGGTAACGTTGGACTGGAGCCAATAAACGTAAATCCCACTGACTTTGTTGCAAATAATGGTATTTTATACCCGGATTCCACGTCGCCGAATCGGTCAAAACATGATGCATGAAGAAAAGTCCCACTTACAGTATAAAAAATAGTGTTTTACGCCAACATTTCATCAACTAGAAGCCAAAATTGCCACTTATGACCCACTTGGGATAGATTTTGAGGTTTATCGTCATACGCATGATTTCACTAAATAAGTGAATCGAAAAACTTCTGATTGGGATACCCTGTTAAAATTTTGAGGAGAAGAAAATAAATCGTAAGGATGTTGCCGTGATCAATAAAATCGAATTCTCCGCCAAAAATCTCACCTCCAATGCCGGTCTGTTTCTATTGCTGGAGCATACCAATAAGAAAGGGATTTTTGACCTGATTGATCGCGATCTGGTTTTTGAAAACGCATCCACCAACAAAATCAAAATGAATCACATCAAGACCATGCTGTGTGGCAACTTCGTTGGCATAGATAAGCTGGAACGGCTGAAACTGCTGCAAAGCGATCCCCTCGTCAATGAGTTCAATATTTCGATCAAAGAGCCGGAAACGGTATCACGCTTTCTGGGAAACTTCAGTTACAAAACAACCCACATGCTGAGAGAAATCAACTTCAAGGTCTTCAGAAAGCTGCTGAGAAAGAGCAAGCGCAAAACCATCACCATTGATATCGACAGCAGTGTGGTCAACGTGGAAGGCCACCAGGAAGGTGCGGTCAAAGGATTCAATCCCAGAAAGCCCGGAAACCGCTGTTACAACCTGCAGTTTGCTTTCTGTGATGAATTGAAAGCCTATATCACTGGATTTGTACGGAGCGGCAACACGTATACAGCAAACGGTGCTGCTGAAATGATCAAAGAGATCATTGCCCAGATCAAAACCGATGATTTGGAAATCCTGTTCCGCATGGACAGCGGTTATTTCGATGACGATATTATTGAAACCATAGAAGACGCCGGTTGCCAGTATTTGATCAAGGGGAAAGAATACCCAACGCTCGCCTCTCAAGTCACAACGCCAACCATTTCATTCATGAAAGGTGAAGAAGGCAGGGAAACAACGGAGCTTGTTACGAAACTGGACACTTGGGACAAAGACAGGAGATTTGTCGTATCCCGTGTATTGAAACCAGCAAAAGACAGGTCGCAACTATCTTTTCTGGAAGGCAGCGATTTCGAATACTTTTACTTTGTGACCAATACCGAGAGGGCTCCAGAAAAAGTGGTTATTGCTTACGAAAAACGCGGCAATGCTGAAAATTACATCAAAGAAGCCAAGTACGACATGGCCGTTGGACATCTTTTGCTCCAATCCTTTTGGGCCAACGAAGCCATCTTTCAGTTGATGATGCTGGCCTACAATTTGTTTTTATTGTTCAAGATGGACTTTGCAAAGGAAACGGAATACCGGCAGCAAATAAAGACATTCCGTTTGAAGTACATATTTCTGGCAGGAAAGATCATCAGAATGGCAAGAAGTGTAGTGTTGAAACTCTCAACAAATTATCCTTACCAAGAGATCTATGCAAAAAGCCTTTCCTGAAAAAACGCTTTTTTTGTCTCAACCCGTTATTTGTATTTAAGTCAGACCGAGAAAAATCATTTACAACATCCGATTTTGTGTAATGGATCGCTAAACATGCTGTACAATGGAGAAAATCATGAAAAATTTTAGTGGGTTCAGCCACAACCATCACCCTTCTGGGGTGAAAATGTTGGCAAAATATATCAGACGTGGAATTTCGGTTATAGGTAATGGAGTATACATTCTCGCAAGCGTTCGTGCAATTCTCGGGGTTAACAGCTGAATCGTAGATCATGAAGTACTTATCGGGATAATTCCCAGCAATTTGCTCAAGGAATTCCGTCATCTGATAGGTGCCTAAGACCATGATGTCATAATCCTCGTTCGCTGCTGCATCTTCTAACCCGGGCTGCCAGGCGGCTGGATCTGTTCCCATTTCAATGGTTTTGTATTCAAAACCAAAATCTTCCGAAGCCTGCTTGACACCACGTTCTGCAGAATCGAAGAATGACTTATCGCCAAGATTACCATTCACCAGGTGAATAACTTTAATTGGCTCTTCAGCCACTGCTTCTTCAGGTGATGTTTCTTCCGACGTCGCAGCTTCTCCTGCAGTGCCTGAGCATGCAGTAAACACCATAGCGGACACGATCAGCAGTGCTAAAAACATAAAAATCTTGCTCTTCATTGTTTCTCCTTATATTTAAATTTAATTGTTTTAAGATTTTCTATTCAAGTCTTTTATTGATTGTTTTCCCAAGCCACCTCCTTTTTTTGAGTTTCATAAATGAGAAGGGGTTTTCTCACTTCCTATTTCGATCTAAAGCTTACTCACTAACAGATTGTGCAATAGCGCAATCGTATTTTCAACATCATGTAAATCTGCTGTTTCGATCGGCGTATGGTGATAACGGATGGGTATAGAAATAGCGCAAGCCCGCGCACCATTTTGGGCATAAATCACTGAGGTAACTGCAGTGCTCATTCCAATCGAAATTTCATCTTGCAGTGGAATATTTGTTTTTTGCGCAGTTTCACAAATCAGGTTTGTTAATGTGTAATTTGGTACAAAAGCAGCCAGCTTTCCACGAATAGCATCCATCCATTTCACTGCCGGTCCCGCCCCCAAGCGTATATCGCTTTGCCTTCCCTCTAAATCAGGTGTATCAAAAGCAAATGTGCCATCGACGCCTACGATCACTTCTGGTCCAATAGAATTTATTGCAGCAATACTACCTATTAACATTGACTCTTCCTGTACAGAAAAGACCAGATAGAGGTCACATGCCAGCTCCTCAGGTTTTATCATTTGGGCTAATTGCATCAGGCAATAACAACCCACACGATCATCCAATGCTTTTCCGCAGATTAATGAATCGCCCAAAAATTTCAGGGGGGAATTCCATGTCAACACATCCCCTGGTTTCACTCCCAACACACGAGTCTCTTCTTTTGAAGAGGTTCCGACATCAATAAAAATCTTGGAAAAATCAGAAATAGGTTCATTGCTATCAAGATGTTGGGGCAAAACACCTGCCAGCGCTGGAAGGCATCCTTTTGAGGCCCATAGTGAAAGTTGACTGCCGGGTAATGCTCGCAGACTTGTTCCTCCCATCCTTTCTACTTTCAAAAACCCAGCAGGAAGAATACGCTGGACAATGAAACCAACTTCATCCATATGTGCAACAAACATCACACGTTTTCCTTTTCCCCCAACATGTACGATTAAATTCCCTAGATTATCAATACGACAATCGCAGATAGAAGATAAAGAGGAGCGGATAAAATCTGCAACAAGTGATTCTCTCCCGGGAACGCCAGGAATCATCACCAATTTTTCCAAAACACCATAATCATTTCGATCCGCATTCATTTCTCACCCTTAATCTATTTGATCATCAAGAATACTCATTTCGTGTTTAGGTCTATAAGACATGTCCTATTAACTAATAAAAAACTGTACTAATAAAAGCCCTCACATTGCGCAAATTTTTTTATTTGCAAATATTTGCATATTATACTTCTCCCAAACATTTGCATTACGTTTACAATTCTTTCGCCAAAATAGTAAAGATTAAGATCCTTATCTATTATGGAAATATGGGATGTGCTCATTACCTGTTCCTATTGATATCGTGAAACTTTTACTACGCCACATAGAATCGGGGAATGAATAACTTTTATTTTTCTCGTCAGCTTTTGCGTAACTCCTCCATTTTTTGTACTTTTTCTTGAATTATCCTAGTATCCCCTACATCTCTCCGGTGCCGTAAAGTGTTGGGTTCAATACGATCCAGTAACTTTTCTATTTTTGCTGAAATACTTCCGGCATCATCTCCTGTACCTACAATTGCCAGTGCTCTTGACCCAAGTGTTTGCAATCCATTCGATCTTTGAATAACTGAAGCAAAGATTATCGATAAGCCTTCATTTACTATTCTTCCTTCATCCAAATCCACAAGAACATGCTCATCCACTGATTTTGGATATGCCGCCGGAACCAGATATTTACAAACCGATGCTTGAGGGATGAATTTCAAACTCTCTTTCTTTAACGATCCATCAGCCACAGCACTTAAGAACTCTGGGGTATCTACATCCAGAAGTGCCATAACATTGATCGCCTCGGGGTCGCCTAACCTGACATTGAATTCAATTACCCGTACACCATTGGTAGTCGCAATGAATTGACCATATAAAAAGCCACGATATCCCTCTCCTGTTTCTTCTTCAATTGCGTCAACGGTCATTTGTAAGATCGAATCCGACTCTTTCAGATCATTCTCGGTAAGAAAAGGCATTGATCCATTTGAATTACTGTAAGCTCCCATACCCCCAGTCATGTCTCCTTCATCCCCATCAAACGCATATTTGAAATCCTGCGCAACCGGCATGGGAGAAACGATTCCGTCGGATACGAATGCCATTCTTGAAAATTCTTCTCCGATCAGGCGTTCTTCCAGAAGCACAACACCATCCTGGCTCAATACAGTTTGTACTCTTTCCAATGCTTCTTCCACTGTTTGGAAATGAATACCCATTACACTCACACCTTTTCCGCCGGTAAGTCCAATAGGTTTGACAGCAACCTGTCCCACTTCATGAATAAAATCGCAAGCCGATTCAATTTCTCTCACTTCTTTCCAACGCGGCGATCCTTTTTTTACATATCGATGCAGTAAATCGCGCATGAAAACCTTATCCCCCTCCAGTTTTGCTTGCGCTTTGGATGGTCCAACTACTTTTATGCCATGTGCGCGAAGGCAATCGCTAACTCCTGCGATCAACGGTACTTCGGGTCCGACAACAACCAAGTCCATTTTATTGGAAACAAAATAATCTTCCATCTTCTGAATATCTTGCACCGAGCCAATGGTTGAATAAGTTGCCAATTTACTTATCCCTGGATTAAGATGACTGCCATACACAAATAGAGCATCTTTTAAGGGAAAATGGCATAACGATTTAGCGATAGCATGTTCTCTTCCACCACTACCGATTAACCCAATTCTCATTATTCTTCTACTTTCCTGGTTGGATCAAAACGATGGGAAAGCACTGTAAACTGGTAACGTTCACTCAAATAAAGATTCTTATTTGATTCAATGGGTGTGCCGCCGGCTAAATAGGTAATAGATTCCGTATATAATAGAGGCGTTTGTGGAGAAATTTTAAGAATCTTAGCGATATAGTTGTCTGCAACAACAGGTTTTATGATCGTCTTCTGCCACGAAAGAACATGGTTGTATTGCTTCTCAAACACTTCATAGAGCGATCTTTCCATAAAATCGTAATCCAGCAAGTTGGGGCACAAATTTTCAGGAATGAATGTAACCTGATATGCGATGGGGTATGCATCGGCATAGCGAACACGTTCCAACTTAAAAACCCAATGATCTTCTGGTATTCTCAGATTAGCAGCATGAAATGGTTCAGGGTGTTCTCTAGTGAAACAGATCACTTTAGAGCCTGGTTTTAATTTTTTTTCATTGATCTCTTCAGAGAAACTCATCAGAGATTGTAACCCGTAGTCGACTTTTGGTTGACTTACAAAAGAACCCTTCCCCTGGATACGAGATACTATGCCTTCATTTTGAAGCGTCTCGATAGCTTTTCGAGCGGTGTTACGGCTAACACCGAATTTCTCCATGATGTCACTTTCTGACCATACGCGACTGCCAATTACTATCTCCCCTGAATCAATTTTCTCACGTATGAAATCACATATTTGTAAATAGATAGGCTTGTAACTTACACGGGAAATCTCTGGCACAATTTACCTCACAATTTATTGGGTTAACCCAATAAGTTATCATCGTCTATTATATATGATACTGAAATGAAATGCAAATAGAACTGCCCGATAAGCAATTCTATTAAAAGTTACTGTTCTATACCGAAAGAATTAATTTTCTATGGGAAGAGAGCTGGATCAAATTCACCAATGGTGATTGCAATGCACCGTTAATGGATGCATTCTGATCATCCACACATACCAGACTGTACTCACCCACATCCTGAAATGCTACTGCCTTATCGAATGTATGGCTCCCTTTCTCTCCCAGAGTGAACGTATAAGATGGAATAAGTTCACTATCCAGAGCCTCTCCCTTCCAGATTTCACAGGGTACCTTGCCGGTATGATCCCCACTTTGATTGCCATAGATATCAAAAGCGCCGACAGTTACAGAAAACTGTGTATTCACTTCAGTATGAGGTGATATATCCAATCCTGCAGATGGAAGATCGGAAATTTCAGCTTTCAATCGAGCGGGATCTCCTGGTTGCACAGCGATTAAATCCGAACAAGATTCAATATCCCCCAAATTTGCGCAAATTTCTACCACTTGCGCTGTCATATCGGTAGATTGATGCTGGCAACTCCGTCTACTAAATGTGCATATTTTCTAAAGATGGGAGAATCGTCCTGAGCCGGCCACACTGCCATCCGGTCCGACAAAAGCGGTTTTTTCCAATTCGTCTTGTGATCTTCCAGACCTCACTTGAAATTTCACACTGGTTTCCGATGACAAATTTACAGAGAAGAAAATTTTTCCTCCATCAATTGAATCATCCACTGGAAATTCCGCTTTGATAATCATTTAGGAATGAACGTTTCGTGATTATTGGCTTCGATGAGATCAATCACATTCAAAAGAGAATTTTCGATTGAAAATGTTTCACGGATAATCTCTTCTGTCGGAGAAACCATATCCGGAACCATCACGGTCATCGCACCAGATGCAATACCTCCCCTGATACCATTAATAGAATCTTCAATGATCATGCATTCCGTAATAGGAATTCCCAGTTCTGCAGCCGCACGCAAATAGATCTCGGGATCCGGTTTACTATGTTGTATCATATTCCCTGTGATCATTACCCTAAATGGATTTTTTATTCCCGACTTTTCAAATAAATAAGCAACTCGATCTGGATAACTTGCCGTAGCCAAAGCCTGATGAATGTTCTCACGATTGAGATAACTGATAATTTCATTGAACCCCTTTTTTACTATCACTCCTTCAGTATCGATGATTTCCTTGATGTGTCCGTGACGCCACTCAAAAATGGTTTTTCCCAATTCATAATCGCCTAAAAATTTTGTGTAGATATCAAATACATGAAGATGGTTCACGCCCATAATCTGAACAAAAAATTCATCATCCAGTCTGATATGGAATTCTTTTTCTGCCAGTTGCCATACTCGTCTTGATATGCGCTCCGTATCAAAAATAACCCCATCCATGTCAAAAATTACTGCTGAAATCTTCATACCACTCCTTAATCAATAATCCCAGCGAGTATAACATCCCTTGATTCCAAGGACATAATTTTCACTATAAAAAAGCTAAATTCGACAAAATCGGTCATTGAATGTGTTTATTCACGACAAAACTGAAAATTGGGGATTCATCAGAAAATGTAGGCATCAAATAGAAAAGTAGTGACCTTCCTCGAAAATCTGGATTTTATACTACATACACGCTTCTCCTGTATTTCATCTTTTCTTATAAACTGTTAATTACACTTTGTAGATATTATTAGTCATAATACTTTTGCATATTTGTCCAGACAATTATCCGGTATGAACTAAAACAATGGAACCACATCATAAGAGAAAGGAAAATTAATGAGAATAAGTACAACAACAAGAGAAGTATTTTGGATAGCCACGATCCTGGCAGCAGCAGCGTCGATCAGCCGTTCTGTACCATTCATTCCTATTGTCAATGGAAATGAATTCCTTTTTATAATGCTGGCTTTTGTTTTATTGTGGCTTGGTAATGTATTGAAAGGTTTCTAATAGAAGAGAGGAGAAAAAATGAAAAAGAAACTCATCATCGCAGTTGTCTCGATGCTATTCATCATGGGCATTAGTGCCATAGCGATCGGGGCGGTAAATGCGCAGAGCAATGGCGGAGTGCAGATGGCGCAGGAAGTGACCCTTGATGCAGATCTGCAAAATCTGGAGGTAACCCTCGAAGTTGGGGTAGGTGATGATACCAGCATTGGCGTTGGAGTAGATCTCAGTGGTGAAACAAGCAGCACTCCGGTGGAAAACAGTGGCTCAGGCAATAATACAGGTAGTAATGATAATACCAGTGACGACAACCATATCGGTAGTGCTCAAAATGGTTTCTATGGCCTCTTCAAAACCGGCTCAGACAGCGAAGAAGGCACGCGGGTCGGTTTCTTATCTGGTTTGGGTAATTTCATCGAAGCCAATGGGACGATCCTGCTGGTTGTACTTGGAGGACTGGTATTGCTTCTGTTGCTTTTCAAACGAGATCGCTCTGGAGAAAAGAAATAGATTTCAGATACCGATCTGAACTCGAATTCTGAACACTAGGAAGCGATTGGTCCATATTGTTAAAATCTATGCATGACCGATCGCTTTTTCTGTTATGTGCAAATTTCATATTTGTTATTTATATTTGTCATATAGTTTCTTGACCCATCCTCCTATACCATTACACATAAACGGAGTGAAAAATGAAGATCAAAACCCTATCATTGATCGTACTTGCCACCATACTGGTGGCAGCCTGCTCAACCTCTCCCAATGTGGAAACCACCAGTGCGCCAGTAACGGAGCAGCAGACCATCACAGCAGCTACTGACAGCCAGGAAAATACTGCCAGTAATTCTGGCGATAGCAGCACGGCAGCGGAAGTGAGTTTTAGCAAAGATATCTTTCCGGTCATCCAGCAATTTGCTTTGCCCGCCCACGGGCAACAGCAAAAGGGAGGGATATCCCTGGCAAATTATGAAGATATTATGGAATATGTGGTGCCTGGCGATCCGGCTGCTAGCGAACTCTATAAACGCCTGACCGGGGATGGTGTGCCGGTCATGCCCCCTACCGGAAAACTACCTGATGACACCATTCAACTCTTCTATGACTGGATCGCTCAGGGCGCCAAAAACAACTAATACGACGATACAAGATAACGAAGTTAATTAATCTGACCAAGGAAAAGGAAAAAGGGGCAGATGTACCATCTGCCCCTTTCATTACGCAGCATGAATAAAGAAGAATTTGATACGCTCATCTCCAAAACAGATAAACCAATCATCATCGATTTCTGGGCAACCTGGTGCAAACCCTGCCAGATCGCCAAACCCATCCTCCAAAAAGTGGCAGTCGATTATGCCGATCAAATACAGTTTGTGCAGATCAACGCCGATGAATCACATGAGATATTGAGCGAATACCATATTATGAGCATTCCCACCGTTGTGTCATTCCGAAATGGCAGTCTGCTGGCTCGTGTGACAGGTGTGCAGAGCGAAGGCTCCTACCGCGCGATGTTTGAGAGCGCCGCCAGCGGTGCAGAGTTCAGACTGCCCATGGCGCCACTAGACCGCACCATCCGTCTGCTAGGAGGTGGTGCCATTATCATCGCGGGCATCACTAACAGCGCCTGGTATTTGATCGTGTTAGGAGCCATCGTGGCATTCCTGGGCATCTATGATCGCTGCCCGATCTGGGCTGCCATCACCGGATTTTTCAAAAAATTGAGCAAATGACACAAGAGAAGCAGATCATCATCCGTTCCTTTTTATGCAAGATCCTTTTCCCATTGATTCCAGGGGATAGTTTTTTCAATCATCCTGCAATAAATGCAGTCTGAACCCTTTGATGAAATCGCCAATGCCCAGCATTGCCACCTCTCTGCGACCTTGTTGTTGTAATAGTTTATGTCCCTGTGCAAACTACCTCATGCATGACCACGGGCAGGGACATACCCGCCACCAGTAGGTAGCCGTTGAAGTGGATTCTGATCAGCTATGCCACCTCAATCATTCTCACATTGAAAATGGCCGCCCCAGATCGGTAAGGGTGGTTAATCCGTGGTCAGGATACCGGAGGGTAATGATATGCCATTCCCCATATAGTATTTCAGCGCGGTGTTGACCACCAAGGCACTGCCCAGTACAAGCAAGTTAAAAAATAGTACCAAATGAAAAACTTGCTCCAGTTTGACCGGAGATTGCGTTCATTATGTCTTCTTTGGAATACCGGTTGGGCTGATAGAGTGGTCACACCCGATTGACCTTAAATCATTATTTTGTGGGGTTTAGGCCCGGTTTATTGACCTTCAAACCCTATAGTGTTATTGACATACTGTGGTTAATACCAGTACAATCAAGTTAATTATTATTGTAAGGAGAAAAGCATGAACCAAGAAGCCCCTCACCGCCAGCATCATATCGATATGTTGCCGGGCGATATCGCGCCTACCGTTCTGGTCCCGGGTGATCCCGGCCGGGTGGCACTGTTCGCCGAGCAGATGGATGAAGCCTGGCAAGTAGCGCACAAACGCGAATATCTAACCTATACTGGTAAAAAAGACGGCGTGCCGATCAGTTGCACCAGTTGCGGGCTCGGACCCTCCCCCACCGCTATCGGAACAGAGGAACTGATCCGTATCGGAGCCAAGAATATCATCCGCATGGGAACCTGTGGGGCGATCCAACCGTTCATGAAAGCGGGTGACATTATCGTGGTGACCAGCGCCGTGCGCGGCGAACGCGCCACCGAGGAGTTCATCTCCATTGATTACCCTGCCATTGCCAGTCACTATATCGTACGTGCTTCCATCAAAGCCTGCCAGCGACTGGGCTTGCCCTATCACGTGGGCATGGTGCGCACACACGATGCCTTCTATCTGGAATCACCCTGGGCGTTCGGCGATTATAAAACGCGATTGCAGCCCTGGGTAGATCTGGGTGTACTGGCAGTCGAAAACGAGGCCGCCACCATGTTCGTGGTCGCCAGTATGCAGGGTGTGCGCGCGGGAGCCATCTTATTGAGCAGTGACCCGATCTTCAGCGAGGGTGAAGATGACCCCAAGCTGGAAGAGCACAAACGCGATCTGGTGCGGGTCAGCATCGAAACTGCCAAGATCCTGCACGAAAAAGGGCTGGATTAGGTAAGAGAAACGATGGAGAATAAAACCATGCAAAAACAACACCATATTCAATTACTACCGGGGGATGTCGGTGAGACCGTCTTTCTGCCCGGCGATATAAGTCGCGCCAAAGTGATCGCGGACCATTTCGACACTGCTGAGTTGGTAGCATCCAGCCGCCAGTACAACACCTACACCGGCACCTATAAGGGCGTGAAGGTCAGCGTGACCTCCACCGGCATCGGTGGCGCGGCGGCTGCCATCGCCATCGAAGAGTTAGCCAAGATCGGCGCCAAGAATTTCATCCGCATCGGCACAGGCGGCATGTTCCAGACCTGGCTGCCGATCCCGGGTATTTTGGTGATCACGGGCGCGGTGAGCGGCGATGGATTGACACGCGAGTATTTCCCACGGGGTTTCCCGGCGGTGGCGGACCTGGACACAGTGGAAGCCATGCTGGCATCCGCCAAAGAACTGGGCATCGAGGTACACGAAGGCTACGAATGGTCACACGACTCGTTTTACGCCGGCTCGGTATTCTCGAACCTTGATATCCTGGAGATCGAAAAACCGTGGATCGATGCGGGCGTGCTGATCGCATCGCAGGAAGCCTCGACCGTATTGACCCTGGCAACTGCGCGCAAATGCCGTGGGGGGGTCATCCTGGCATCGGCGGGCTGCCACCAGCATCCTGAGATCTCAGCCACACCCGAGCAGATGGTGAAAGCCATCTCGGATGCGACCAGGATCTCGCTGGAAACAGCGCTCAAGCTGCATAAGCTGGATCACGGAGAGTAAATCACAGAAAAAAAAGCCTTCCGTTCAAATCACTTGGAGGGCTTTTTTAATTCTGATCTATCCTGCTTCTTTTCGTTTACCTAAAAAATATTTCAAAAGGTGAAAAATCATATAACCCAATAGAACTCCCATTCCATTCCAGATCACATCGTTGATATCGACCGTATGGTAATACACTCCGCACACCAGCTTGATAAGCAGTTGTGTTCCTTCAAAAAATATTCCAACCGCCAGCGCTACCCATACGATGGTGCGGGGTTTCAGAGGAACGAAATACGGCAATCCAAATCCCAGTGGAATGGTCAACAGGATATTGCCGATGATATCGAACCATTGGAAGCGCTGTATATCAGCTTCCGGATAGGCTGACGAACGGATGGTCGAGCCGAAATGAAACGGGGTCCAATTGACCTGCTGCAAAGCCCGCCGGGTATCGGCAGCATTCAAGTTGGCAGGCCAATTGTCAGGGATCATAATAGGGAAGAACACCGCATCCAGCACAGCTATTATGTACAATCCAAACAAGATTGACAACAGTTCATACAGCAATCCGCGTTTTCGCTGCCGGATCATGAAAATCATCAAAATGACCAGGCATGCAAGAAACGGATATGGGTAAAGTTCGACGATCTTGATAGGTACCTCCCGGGTTTCAAGAGAATCCTATTGTACCGTTAAGAGATGTCCATTAAAAAAACTACCCATTCGGAATATACAAGATCATCGCCCACGATCAAATATCTGCCCGATCAAGCAGGCATCCCATCAAAATGCTATAATGAAGCGCATGATTTCATTAAAGGCAGATGGGGCAAAATTTTGGGACAAGAATCCCTGTGGGGGAAACTGGCAGGATTACCGGCAGTTTATGAACTGGTACCTGGCAACCGAAGCGTATCTGCCAGGTCTACTGGAGGGAATGGATCTTCAAAATAAAAGATGTCTGGATGTAGGTTGCGGGCAGGGGGTGATGTGCAACCTGGCGGCACAGAAGCATGCACGCATGGTCGGATTGGATATGTCCTTCAATTCCCTGCAGGCTGCCCGGCAGGGCGCCCGGGAATTGGGCAATGACGAACAAATCCATTTCGTACAGGGGGACGCCGAAAATCTGCCATTCCGTAATGCGGCATTTGAAACGCTTATCTCCATCGGCGTATTGCACCATACCCCTTCCATCGAAAAAAGTATCCAATCCATCCAACACGCACTGCAAGAAAATGGGCAGATCACGGTGATGTTATATCGACGCGGTAATCCGAAATGGTGGGCAACCATCACCATCCGCACCATAAGCCGCTGGATGAAAAAATTTTCCGGAAAGAAACGTCTGAGCCATACTGATGCCGATGCACCACACGGTACTGCCCTGCAGGAACTGCTGGATGTGCCCATCATGAACGCCTACAGTAATCACGAATGCATGCAACTATTTGCTGCATTCCATGATGTGAGCATTACAAACTACCAGCCCGGTTTTGCGCGCATGATCGATTTCATGCCCTGGTTGAAGATCTTCGGTAGATTGCTACGCTGGATCGACATAAAATGTCAGCAAATCTGGGGATTCTACCAGGTGATCAAAGCCCGTAAATAAATGCTGCCTGTTACTGTAATTCCAAATTCATCCGTCCTGCAATCTTTTCAGAACACGTAAGGCCCGTAAGGTAACCCAGGGATTAGGTTGTTTCTTCTCACCAATCTCCACCCAGGTCTTGCCGGTATAAGAATATTCCAACAGCCAGTTACCTTGCGCAGTCTGTTTACCTCGGATCAACTGAACGGCGTTCGCCAGGCGTGCATCATGCCCGTAGCCCAGCGCCACCAACACTTCCACCACTTGCAGCAGATCGGTGACATAGAAAAGCGGGAAGCCAAAGCGCCACCAATTGCCGGAGGGCAGTTTGCCCGCTTCACACGGATATTGCGCGCCTGCCGGATCGACGCTGAACAGGAAATCCACTCCACACTGAATAGCCTGTTCGACCAAAGGAGAATATTGTTCTTGCGGCAGTTTCGAGAATGCCAGCATGATCTTGACCGCGCCCCAGGCACACGGCAGACCCCAATTGGCACCACAGGCAAAACCAGGACCGCACTGGTAGGCATAGTAGCGCAGAGGAGCAGCGCGTTCCTCCTTGGATGCCAGTCCTTGCCCGGTAGTGGTACGTGCCATCCATGCAAAGGCACCTTCCAGACGTGGGTCGTTGCAACCCAGATCGAGCAGGGCAGCACATAGATTACCCTGCAGACAGTCGATGGTGGAAGAAGGTGCTCCGTTCATGGTGAACTGCCCATCTTCCGTGAGAGAATAATCAAGCAGGTAGTTGCAGGCGCGGGCAATGCGCTCATCCATATGCAGGTCAGCTCCAAGCTGCGCCAGCATGATAAGCGACCAAACGCTACCGGTGTACTTGGGATAATAGCCCGCTCCGGGTTTGATCCAAAATCCTGTTTTATCCATATGGGAAAGGATGTGTGCGATCAGCCCATGTTGGTGAGCTGCTTCTTTCGCACGCAGCAACACAGAATCGTCAGCAGGCAGGTCTTGCAGATCGCGCAAAGTGAGGTAACGCACCTCCGCATCGCTTTCTTCCAGCAACCAGGTGCGGATGAATGCTGGCACTTCGTCTTCCCAGAAGGACATCGATCCTCCTTACTGAAAAATTTCGTCAAAATAGTTTGGATATCCTCGCCTTTTAGATAAACCAGGTCAGGTATATCATCTTTAATATACAAGGAAACAGAAATCTAGAAAAGCATATACATATAATCCACACTCATAGATCTTCCATTAATTCGTTGAATATCATACATCGATGAACATTGGTATGCCATCGATTCAGAAAGGTTCATATTTCTAAATGGAATAGGCAAACCATCCTACCGCATTAATTCTTTTCCAGTACCAGGTGATATCCCATGGGTGCAGGATATATCACTTTGAATGGATCTCCGATAAATGGATGGACGGATAATGTCCTTAGAGGCTGTGGAAAAATGGAGGAAATTTGGAGAAAAGTGGAGAGAATGAAGATTTTTCAACGCAAAACCCTCTATCT
>ENA-ORXD01001232-ORXD01001232.1-sediment-metagenome-genome-assembly--contig:-NODE-1232-length-22757-cov-6.282892_pt1 | contig 22757 bp, 19 predicted proteins | sample MGYA00237862_ERZ511471 | MGnify/ENA metagenome assembly ERZ511471
TCTGGGCTGCGCCCTTATCGACCCTGTGGGGCGTCTAACTGGGGGCGGGAGCGTGTCCTGGTTTCTTTATAATCCTTGCTCCTTACCCCTTAATCCTACTTGATCCCAGGTTTTATTAATCCATAATCCCTTACCCCTTATCCCTTACTTAATCCCGGGTTTTTTACCCCTTATCCCTTAATCCTACTTAATCCTTTACCCCTTAATCCTATTATGATCCCATGACCCATAAACTATCAACTACCAGCCGCAAGCTGCACGAAGCTCCCAGCCCTCATCTGAGCACAGCAATGCCCCTCGCCCTGCTCTCCGCCCTTCTCATCTTCACCCCCCTGGCCCGCGGCTCCGTCCAGGGCTGGGCCGTCACGGCCATCCAGATCATCACCCTGCTGGCCCTGACCGCCTTCCTCATCGAGAAGTGTCTGACCGGCACATGGGAATGGATAAAGACCCCCTTAGATCTACCCCTCTTAATCCTCTTAATCCTCGTAATCCTGTCAGCTGTCTTTTCACAGCATAGACCATCAAGCCTCTGGGCCGCGGTCATGCTCATCACCTACATCGTTATCTACTACCTCGTGATCCACACGGTACGCACCAGGGCCCGGTTCAAATACCTCGTTTTCCTGATTATCGGCGTGGCGACCTTTCTCGCCGTCTTCGGCCTCTTCAAGAAATTCGGGATCAACCCCTTTCCGTGGTGGGACTACGGCGACCTCAAATATCGTCCCGATTATCTCGCCTCTACCTATGGCAATTACAATCATCTGGCCGGCTATATGGAGATGGCGCTTCCCCTCACGCTGGGGCTCTTCCTGCTGGATTACAGGAGAGGCAAGCTCTTGACCCTGTGTTACGTAACCCTTTTACTCATTGCCGCTTTGATCCTCAGTCTTTCCCGTGGCGGCTGGGTTGGCGCACTCACTGGTCTGACCTTCATGGCCGCTGTCCTCCTGACAAACCGCTACTTTACCGGAAAAAAGCTGATCGCGGCACTGGCGGGCGGATTTGTCGTGGCCGTAATTGTCGTGTTCGCCAGTACCCCCGTGGTGGAGCGGATCAATACCCTCGATCAGAAAAGCGAGATCCCGAATTTCAAGGCCAGGGTTTCAGTATGGGGTGGCGCAATAGAGATGATAGAAGAACATCCTTTCCTCGGGACGGGACCGGGTACCTTCACCACGGTATATACACAATACCAGCCTCCCGGTGTGACACCCCGTTATTTCAAGGCCCATAATGATTACCTTCACTTTGTCTCGGAGGTTGGACTCCCATTGGTTGCCGTCATACTCTGGATGATTATCGCCCTCTACCGGAAAGGATTCAGAAAGATGCAGAACCCCAGCCGCCTGGTCCGGGGGATTACTATCGGGGCCCTGTCCGGGATCACGGCCATACTTGTCCACAGCATCGGTGACTTTAATCTCCACATCCCGGCTAACGCGCTGCTCTTTACCGTTCTGGCCGCCCTTGTAGCAGCACCATTTCCTATCGATAATGAACGATGACCGTAGGTTATCCGAAAGACGAGCGAATATTGAGAAAGGCAATTCGCTTCGTACGATCGCCATCCTTTTACCTAAATAAGACTTATGAATACTGAGCTTCAGCGTTGGATAGTTACAGGCTGCAATGGCTATTTGGGTAGACAAATATGCCGTTCCTTGCATAGTCAGGGGGAAGCAGTTATCGGAATATCTCGCGAAAGTCGTAATGTTAATGACTTGGTTAGTTTAGGAATTAAGTGTGCCACTTATAGTAATCTGATGAATATTCTCACTCCTTCGGATTGTTTTGTCCATTGTGCTGGCAAAACGGGGTTCAGTGGTAAATGGGAGGATTTTGAAACAGTTAATGTTAAATGGACAGAGGAACTTTTTAATCTTGCAATCAGACATGAGCTAAAAAGTTTTATTTATATAAGTAGTGTGGCCGCCTTAGGTTATTCGAATCGTCAAGACGAACAGGTACTAAACGAAAGGTCTAATCCAGTATTGCATCATCATGAATATTATGGCCGCAGCAAACTTATGGCTGAAGAAAAGTTGCAGGAGTTATCTCTTGGTACGAATACACGCCTGGTAATCCTCAGGCCAAGTCTTATCTACGGGAGAAAGAAATTCAAGAAAAAACAAGATTGGCTAAGACGAGGCGTCGCTGTTGACCTTGGTTCTGTAATACCGTTTGTTCATATTGATAATCTTATTGATGCGGTGCAAAGAGTTTCTCTAATGCCCTCTGCAAGGGGAGTATTTCTGGTTGTGGACGATGATCAGCCGACACAAAGAGATTTTGTGGGACTTAAAAAAGAACTAGGATTTATCAAGTATGATCCGTGGGTTTTAGGTAAAACTGCTTATTCGTTACAAATTAGAATTAAACATATGTTAAAAAGGCTGTTCGAACGAAAAGATATCCTTGACCAGCCTTCTCTTGATGCTTTGATGCTGTTTCACACCAGAAGACTACGTTATGATTGTGGAAAGTTGAAAAAAACGACGGGATGGAATCCTGTTGTTTCTCTGAAGGAAGGTTGGCGAGAAATGCTTCCTTAGTTTATTGTGTGTAAGACCCCAGAAATATTCATGAATACGTATTGGCGTGACTTAAAAAACGGATTGCTGCTGGATGCGCATGCCGGTGAGATCGGTGTGGGTTTGGCAGGCATTGGTGGTTGGGGAAAAAATAATGCCATCTCTTTGATGAAAACCAAAAAGTATAATGTGGCTGGAGTGTTTGACATTAATGCTGGAGCCGCATTCCACTTCTCAAAACGATACAAGACAAAACATTTTATATCATATGAACAGCTTTTAGCTGATCAAAATATAATCGCTGTTCTATTGACCGTACCCAACCAATATCACTTCTCCATGGTAAAACAAGCTTTGGAAAGCGGAAAACATGTTTTTGTGGAAAAACCCCTTGCTCCTCAGGAAAGTGAGTGCTGTCTCCTTAATGAATTATCGATAAAGAAGAAAGCTATTTTAATGGTTGGTTATCAAGTCCGGCGGGAACCTGCTTTCCGGAAAATAAAAGTTTTTTTGCAAAACAGAATGCTGGGCGATCCAATTTTCGCCCACGGAATAAGGACATTGCAACGGCCATATCGGGACTGGAGGGCCGATCCAAAAGCGTGCCCAGGCGGCTCCATGGAGCAGCTTGGTAGTCATTTTATTGATTCAATAATTTCTCTCTTGGGGCGTCCATTGTCTTGGCAAGGATGGGGGCAAAATATTCCTTTCGTTCAACAAACTGCTGATTGGGGACATGTGGAAATGCACTTTAACAAAGGCATTCACGGTATAGTTGACACCAGTTTTTCCTCCCCCGGCAGGTTTGAATTCAATCTATTTTTCGAACGAGGTCAACTCAGATACGACGGCAATAAACTGAAGTTAAAAAAGGGCGGTTCGTGGAAACGATTGCCTTGTAAAGGCTTATCTGGAAGTGAATCCCAGTTTATAGAATTTGCAGAGTGCATTAGGGGTACTAGAGAACCTGGTACAGATGCCGAAGATAGCATCTTGATAGCAAAGATACTATCTTCAATAAAATGCGAGGATGTTTCCATTGAACAGGCATGACCAGGTACGTTTATCAAGCGCTTTGGGTGCCTTAGTCGCCTGGTTGAAGACTTGGGAAACAGAACGTGGTGGGTACAACGGTTTTGTAATTCATCGATATCAAATGAAGCGGATGCGCTATATCCATGACACGGCTTGGACCCAAGCAGCCATGATTCGCGGGTACGCAAACTTATACCGTAAATCGAACGAAGTTAGATGGTATCATTTTTTGGAGAGGGCATCCGATCTTCAATACAACAGGTACAATAAAGATACTGGGAAATACAAATTCGCGGGACATGAAGATGACCGGTTTTCTTCACTGGTACATTGTGCACTTGCAAACTGTGCGCTTTTAGAGGCTGGCGCGCTGCTGGGAAAGGCAAAGCAGAACCGTTACGTTGAAACGGTTAGTGGTAATGTAGATTTATATTGGATGCCGGTTCTTTGGGTGGAGACGGAAGGTGCTTTCCGATTCAGTGAGATTGATTACTACAGTTTGGACGAGGATAGATTTGTCATAAATTTTAATACAATGGCAGTAGAGTGTTTGCTGAAACTGTCTGAATGTACGGGTGAGAGCAAATATGAAAAAACGGCTTATCGTGTCGGGGAATGGCTGATCGAAAAATGCAACCGTGCACGGGAATATTACCCAAATCTTATCACAAGTAAATCAACTAACGGATTAATTCCAAAGGGTGGACTCCCATATCAATATACGCCAACACAAAGTGACCCTGATAACTGCGTCTGTCTCTATGCTGGACTGGCGCTACGGGGAATAGCCGCACTATACAAAAAAACAAAAGATGAAAGGTATGCTCAGATCGTGGATGAGACGTGTAACTTTTTGCTCGACATGCGTGATCACAATACGCATCTCTTCTATCACACGACCGATAAAGAGCGTATAGAACAATACCCTCAATTTATTGCTGGAGCAGGGATGGCATTAATTGGCATTGATGAAGCAAGTTCTGTCCTTAATAAAGCTTACGATGTTTCTAAAACAGTTAAATCGATACTCTCGTATCAATATAAAAATGGCAGTTTTCCTTCATTTATTGGCAAAAATATGGCTGGAAAACACAGCGGCAGTGGTGTCGTCTGGGAAGATGTTGTCGCTGGTGTTAACTGGAATGCTCAAATATTCGAGTATATGACACGAGCGATAGAGCAACCTTCAAGAATATCCATCCCATCAGGCTATGATTCACAAACATTACGAACAAACCGTTTTTATTATTATGACAGTATGACTGCAAACATAATTGTATCTTGGTGGCCTATCCGCAGCATGGGCTGCTACATAATGAAAAAAACTCTTGATAGGGCATTATCAATCTATCCTGGATATATGTATAATTTTTTCCTGAATATCTTGAAAAAACTCTCCAGATGAATAATTCACTAACCACCGAAGAAATAAAACAAAGGAGTGTTATTGGAGCCAAGTGGCTGTTTATAACTAATGTATTTAATGTCTTGGCTGTTTTTGGGGTGGCATTCTTTCTAGGCAGAACATCAACAGAGGCATTGGGTGCGTTTGGATTGGTACAGGTGTTCAAGGGTGTAGTATCTACCTTTGTTCTCTTCGGTGGACAGGCCGTTTTGCACAATTTTATGGCTAAGGTCACCGACCCTGAATTGCGGGGAAGACTGATATTTACTTACGTATTGATTTTAGCCGCTTTAATGGTCCTAATGGTATGTATTTTCTTAATATTTCCCGGCCTGCTCGCATTTTTCTTAAGAAGAAACATTACAGGAGGATCATTCCTTTTTTTTATTGTCTTTTCGATGGCGCTGATTTGTTCCGAACTGTTTTCCAGTGCCATTACGGGAATGATGAACATAAAGATTGGTGCAATCTCTCAATCCGTAAAGCATGTGCTCCCGTTGCCAATAATCGCTTTTCTTTTTATATTCAATAAATCTTTTCTTAAAGAGAATGCGTGGCACTTAATTCTTATCATCTATTTGTTTTCTTTTTTTGTTGGGGCATGTATCAGTGCGGTGGCATTATTAAAAGAAAGTAATTTTAAGATGAAAGCGGGCATTTATTTCCCCGCAGGGTTCATGTCGTTTTGTCTGACTACTCACCTAGCATCGATATTCAGCTTTGTATACAATGATGTTGATAGGATCTTTATGCTCAAACTCGGAGAAATGGGTGGATTGGGGATGTATCAAGCAGTTATCAGTGTCACAAAATTAATCGACTTTGCTCCTCTTATTTTGAGTACCGCAATTGTACCGATGTTTTCCTCACTCCTGGCTCGCAATAAGCATGATAAATTGAAATTAGCATATGATATTATTCAACGATATTCAGTGGTATCTATCGTTGGTATCGGCTTATTTACAATATCATTCAGCCCAGAGCTTCTTTATATATTTGGAAGTGGTTATGTCGATTTTTATGAAGTCCTCGCTTTTATGGGATTAACCAGTATTATTTGCGCTTTATTCATGGGGAATACCAATATCTTAATTAGTTACGAAAAAAATATGTTTAGACTCGGAGTTAGCACACTGCAAATTATTATACAAATCACCGGAACGTTCCTGTTTATTTCTTTGTATGGCGTATGGGCTATTGCTGGATTTAAAGCAATGGGTAGAGTTACAGCAAATATAATCAATACCGCATACATACTGTCTATGCCTCTAAAAATAAAAATTCCATGGGTTTACTTAGTGGGAATTTTGTCAGGTGGATTGTGTTTTGTTATGAGAATATTTGTTATGCCTTTGGGTGTAACATGGTCTGGAATCAATTTTCTGGTATTTATTCTTTTTTTTACAATGGTCGGTAAAATAACAATTAAGGATATTCATAACTTAATTCAAATATTCAAAACCCGAAAATTGCAAGTTACCTGATGTCATACAATCAATAAGATATGAAGGTTATAGAAGAGGTTGTTTCGAAAGATTTATGCTCCGGTTGTGGCGCATGTGTTGGGGTTTGTCCAACAACCGCTTTGAATATTGATTGTAGGAAATCATATCAGCCTGAATTTGACCCAACGCTCTGCACCAATTGCGGGCTTTGTTATGAAGTCTGTCCTGGGAAGGGTTATCCTGTATATAAGTTGGCTCAGGTTTCATGTGATGACAAGACAAAAATGCACGTCACTTATGGGCCGTTTCGTCATTTCTGGCTTGGTCATTCGATCGATCCGGGAATAAGACTTGAAAGCGCATCCGGTGGCATTGCTACCGCCTTATTAGTCCATTTATTGGAATCAAAACAGGTAGAAGCCGTAGCAGTCGTTACCATGGAGGATGGTTACCCAGCTATCAAGCTGACTGATGATCTGGAAGTTGTGCTATCGGCCACGGGAAGCAAATACAGTCCTGTTCCCATGATGCTGCTTATCAAGGAGTTGCAAAAAAATCCCAGGAAAATTGCCATGACTGTTACGCCTTGTCAGCTTGCTGCTTACCTCATGGCAACGAAAAAGGTCAAAGCAATCAGAGAATGTCTGGTAGTAGCAATCGGGCTATTTTGCGGGCAGGCAAAAGAGTATGAGGCTGTCTCCAAGATAGCCGCAACCTTGGACATTAAATATCCGGGTGACGCGAAATTTTTAGGTTGGCGATACGGGCCATACCCGGGAAGTCTCAGATTTGAGTTAAATAACGGCACAATAAAGGAAAAGCCTATTTATCCTGCGTACGATATTGCTATTCCCCATTATGCCCTGCACCGCTGTTTTTTATGCCCGGACGGCGGGAACTGGCTTGCGGATTTGACGCTTGGCGATATTCATGCCGGAGGAAATGACGAGACCGTAATTGTCTGTAGAACAGCCCGGGCAGAGAAAATGCTCCGCTCGGCAGAGGCTGCCGGTGCTCTTGAACTAAAGGATATGACCGCTCAACAAGTTGAATCCAGTGTGATCAGGGGGATCACAAACGCTAAGCTCAAACCTGCCCTGGCCCGGATAAAGTGGCTGAAGGAAAAAGGGAGTCCGGTGCCTCAATACGATTACCCAGCCGATGATATATTAAAGACAGCATGGAAAAGAACGCTCACATTAAATATTATTATTTACCGCTTATGCATGTGGGTAAGAAAAGGTGTACAAAGAAAGTATCTGGAAAACAATCCTCGTATTATGGAGAAGTCTGGTCATATTTTGTATGTTAATTATGCCCAATTAGCTTATTTAAGTGCTTTCCCTCTATGGGGCTTGGATATTATCGCACATAAATTAGTCGCGAAATTAAAAAAGAAGTTTAGAATTCTATGAGACGTTTCCTCTTACTGACACATGAGTACCCCCCAGATATCGGAGGTTTGGCGACATCAGTGCGCTGTATCGCTTACGCCCTTCAAGGCTTGGGGCATACACCGTTTATATGCTGTATTCGAGGCGGTACGTCAGCAATAGAAAATATACAGGTTGAAGATGGAATTAAAATACACCGAGTAACCTATAAGTCTGGTATTGGCAACATCACTCTTCCTTACCGTCACACGCGGGAATTACATAGCAGGCTTTCATGGTTATTGAATGAAACCAAACCTGATGTAATTGTATCTCGCTGGACAAACTATTCGATTGCTCTTTCACGGTACCATGCGCAGATACCGCCTTTCATTCATATTCCTCCAAGTGCGCATCATTTTTCCTTCAAAGGCGGTCGGATGGGGATCAAGGGTGCCCACAAGAATCCCGAACTATTTCTTAAACTTCTGCTGTGGCGTTACGCAGAGTTTGCGTCGATACAGTGGGAACGCAAGGTAGTTGAGAAATGTAAAAAGACCGTTGTGTTCAGTCGAAACGTAAAACAACAGTTCAATTATTTATATCCAGATCTCAATTATAAAATCCAAGTCATTTATCCAGGCGCTGATACTGATCGTTTTCGCCAACCATACGTTCAAAAAGTGTCTGAAATAAATATTTGTAAACAGTGGAATATCCCTGCAGGTCGCCGTTTATTTCTCTACGTTGGCCGTCTATCTCCTGATAAACATTTAGATTTGCTTTTAGATGGATTTAATTACCTAAAACAAAATAATAACGAGGTATATGATCGATCTCATCTATTGCTGGTCGGACAGGGACCTCACGAAGCGAATCTACGTCAAAAAAGTATTGCGCTCAATTTGCAATCCCATGTTACTTTCTGTGGACCGCAATCTGAACAATTACCCCAAATATACAGTGCAGCCTGGGCACTGATTATGCCGAGCTTAGTCGAGTCTTTCGGCCACGTAATGATCGAAGCAGCGCTGTGCGAGACCCCCACTATCGCTTTTCTACCCGATGGGAAGTCTGTATTAACTGCTTCAGACGATATAATTATTGATGGCGTGTCTGGCATCTTGGTAAGCCCTGCCAAACCAGATGCCCTGGCACAAGGTTGGCGCACAGCAAGTTTATGGTCCTCTGATACACGCAAAGCAATGGGGAATAACGCAAGAACTCATGTTTCAAAGATGTTTCAGTGGGAAAAATTTGTGCAACAACTCGTTTTATGAATCTTTTAAAAGCAGTTCTCCCAAAAAATATGGTTTCAGAGAAACAAATGTTCAGCAAACATATAATGAAAGCTTTGCATAATGAGGAATCCGGTTGTTGCGAGGAGCAGCGCGACGTGGCAATCTCGTTCATTATCGGCATGTTATAAGATGGCTTCACTTCGTTCGCAATGACAATGTGGGTATTATGCAAAGCTCTCATAATAACTTCTTAAGGAAACGGTATTGAATGTAAATCAGATCAACAACGGAAACATAATATTACCATTATCCTTACTTTTACTGATATGCAGCCTAATAGGGGTTATCGGTATTTTCATGTCCGCGTCGCTGCCTCTTCTTGCTGCCATCTGGGTATTTTGTATTACATGTTTCCTGGTTGTCATCAAACCTGCTGTGCTGCTGATTATCTATTTTGCTATAGTCATTCTTATTCCTGACTTATTATATATAAACATAGGCTTTGTTTATTTGACGGAGGGGGTCATATTTCTATTCATCATTTATATCGTTATCAGCGGACGTATTAATGAAATATTTTCATACATCAGATTCAACAGATTTATGTCAATCCTGTTTGCAATGCTCATTCTAGCGGGGATTATCTCATTTGTTAGGGGATTCAATTACGGATTAGTCGCGGCCAGAGATGCAGCCACAATATTCTATTGTATTATCACTTTCTTGGCAGTGGGCGTGCTCCGCACAGAGGATGACATCAAATACCTCTTTACATTATTTATATTTATAGACATTGTTTTTAATATTCTAATATTTTTGAATGTAGCCACAGGCCAACTCGCAAGCACTGAGTTTGGAGCACCGCGTATCTTCGGAGCCAGAAGCTCAGGGTTTTTATTCCTCTGTGGTTGTATCGCGGTGTCTAATGTCTTTGATATCAAGAGTCCTCTCGGGAGGACTTTGCTTCGCATTTTTGGGCTAGGGCAATTTGGTATGTTATTTCTCTTGTCCGGTACGCGAAATGTTTGGATTGCAGCAGTCATTTCATTAGCATTCTGGTTTATTTTCTCGCAAAAGCGTGTCAAACTAAAATGGGCACTTTTTTACTTGAGTGTGATTATTCTTGTTGGCGTTATGATGACGTCAATTGTGAAGACGAAAGCTGGCGGTTCGTTCATCAACGGTTTGGTTATGAGTATAGAGTCAATTTTTGATTACAAAAAAAGCGCAAATGCTACGGGACGGCTTGACCGGTGGAGGTGGGGAGTTGAGTCTGTTCTAGACTACAATCCGGTATTCGGGAAACCATTCGGTAGTCCCACCCTTTTTTTCAAATACAGCGATCGTTATGAAACAGAATTAAAAATGGGGTTTCACAATTCCTATATTACACTTCTTTATTATACAGGTTTACTGGGGTTTTCTGCGATACTGCTCTTGCTGTTGTATTTTTTGAGTGTAGGAGTAAAGTTGTCTAGATATCGGGTAAGCACAACGGGCAAGCTGGCGGAGGTGGCTACAGTGTCGTTTGTTTTTTATGCTATTATCGCAGCGTTTAATGTTATTTTGGAAGGGCCTCAATCTGCCACTTTTTTCTGGTTATTACCTGGCATTTTGCTGGTGCTTCAAAAAGTGTCTTTAAGGAACGAAAGCATCCCAGGTTAAGCCCTGACCCAACTGGAATTGAAGGCTGGTATTGTCCTTGATATCGCTAAAATAAAAATTGAGTACGCAGACCGCGATTCCAAGATGCATTACATTGGTGACACATCAAACCTCTGTGAATTGCACGGAAAGCCCCCCAAAATGCCTCATCTGTTTATATTAAGAAATTACAATGCGTAAATTTTTAATACCTAAGGTTCTTTTCCTCGCTCCAACGCCTCCTCCCTATGCTGGGCCGGAAGTAATCAGTAAGATGTTTCTGGACACCTTCGGTAAAATAGATTGTCCTTTCAAAATTATTCACTTGAGAAGCAACATCAGGAAAGAAAATCTAAAAAAAGGTATCATGGATCTTGAAGGCGTGCTTGCGTTCTCAGGTGTTTATTTCAAGTTTTTACGACATGTTATCTTTTCCAAAATTACAATTGTTTATTTTTTATTGTCTTCCAGTAAGGTTGGTTTTATGCGCGACGCGGTTTACGTCTTCACTGCTGCGCTGTTTGGCAAAACTGTCATCGCGCATTATCATGGCGGCATTTTTTATGATTTTTATAGGAACGCTGTACCATGGTACAAGAAACTGATCGAATTAACTATGAGAAGAATTAATACAGTTATTGTACTGGCCAATAATCTCAGATTCATGTTTGAAAAATTCATCGATTCGAAAAAAATAAAGGTGCTGTACGATGGATTGCCTATGGAAGAATATTCTTCTATAGAACGAAAACAGGATAAAAGAAATACGGTGACTATACTCTTCATGGGACATCTGACCTTTACAAAAGGGTTCAACGATCTCATCCACGCATATAAAAGGATAAAAAAAGACTATCCGAATATTCGCTTTCTTTTTGCTGGGGGGATGCCTGGGGTAAATCCAGAGCATAAAAGTCTTCTTCAATGTGCGCAAAGAAAGTATTTTTTAAACAATATTGATGAGATAATAAACGAAGCATTATCATTTATTGAAAATGCAGGGTCCTATGACGCCCAATATATGGGCTTTGTTTCAGGCCAAGAAAAACTCAAACTGCTATCTGAAGCAGATATTTTTGTCTTTCCGTCTTACTCGGAAGGTTTTGGTATGGTAGTTCTTGAAGCAATGGCATCGGGATTACCGGTTGTTGTAACCGCGACACCTGTAGGTGCGATGCTCGAAATTTTGCGAGATGGTGTTAATGGCTTTTTTACAAAAATTGGTGATGTTGCAGATCTTGTGGAGAAAATAGAAACACTTATCAAAGACAAAGATTTAAGATTAAAAATCGGTACTATTAACAGGAATTATGTCTCTGAGCGTTTTGATATAAAGATTGTCACAGAGAATTTGATACAAATTTGGAGGGAGACACTGGACAAGGCAACTTAAACACCAATGGAAAAGATAAAAAAACGATATATAGACATAGATTATGCAAAAGGATTTGCTATTATATTAGTAGTACTTGGTCATGTTGTGGCAAGAGGTTACCCTCTTGATAATAACTGGTTTGCATATGTAAAACAGTCAATTTATTTATTTCATATGGGGTTTTTTATGTTTATCAGTGGTTGGGTTTTTTTTGAAGTAAAACCGTTCGCTATTGATTCAAATTTTATTTTAAAAAGATTTTATAGGCTTATTATCCCCTTTTATCTTGTTGCCGTCATTGTAATCTTTGGTAAAATATTTTTTTCCAGTTTTCTTTTTGTTGATAACCCGGTTAATGACATTTCTACTGCATTTAAAGGAGTAATATGGGACACATCTCATTCAAAAGTAAATTTTATATGGTATATTTACGTACTTTTTGTTTATAACATACTAACTTTATTTCTTTTACGTCTGACTAAAAATGAAACCTTTCCTCTTCTTATTTTGTCATTTGTAATGTACTTTATTCAACCACCTCAAATTATGTATCTTGATTCTATTTTTAAATACTATTTTTTCTTTATTCTAGGTTGTTTCTTTCTAACCAAACAGGAATCCTACTACAAAATAATTGATGATTATTCAATTTGTTTTATATTTCTTTTTATTGTTCTACTATGTGTGGCAAATACACTTTTTCTTTTTAATGTAAGCTTTAATTATTTATACCTTTATCTTATTGTTGGTGTGACTTCAATACCGGCCTTGCATGCTTTTATTAGGAGTGATTTCATTAAGAATAATTTTGGATTTTTAAAAACAATAGGAAAATATTGTTTAACCATTTATTTGCTAAATGTAATTATTATAGGGTTAATTAAAGGAATAATGCTTAGGTTTTTCCCTTGGGACGGCGTTAATTTCCTTATTTACCTTCCAATATTATTTTTTTCAGGTTTATTATTACCTATATACATATGGGAATTAATCTTAAAAAGGATTCCATTGATCAGCAAGATTACTATTTAGCTAAGAAACATTCGTTTGAGACATATACGAATACTTACGGGGGCTTTGCGAAGCAAATTGTATGGTCTTTGGAGTTAGCGTTTTTCGTTTTATTTAAATTCCGGGAATATTGTGAGCATCGAAGACAGTCTTTATAAATTCCTTTCATTCTATAAGGAAATGCCTGATTGGGCTAAAAGACTCTTAGCCTCCCCCTTTAAAATCTTTCCTCGCACTAAGTTACTGGGGAAGAAATATAATCTTTTTTACGAAGAAGCCAGGATGCTTGAGTTTGCTACGGAAGAACGGATTGAAGAATATCAGTTTTTAAAGCTGCAAAGTCTTTTAAAACATGCTTTCGATACTGTTCCATTTTATCAAGAGACGTGGAAAGAACGCGAGGTTGATATTGCAAAAATAACATCTTTTCAAGATTTTCATAATATGATTCCATTTGTAACAAGAGAAATGGTGCAGAACACACCGGCTCGGTTTTTGTCTGGAGCATACAAACTTTCTCAGGGGCTTCCGATGAATAGCGGTGGCTCAACGGGTATTCCGCTAACTTTGTATTACTTGAAGGGTCATTCACGAGCGGCAGAGTGGGCACATATGTACCTTCAATGGTCACGTATAGGATATAGAGTCGACAGCCCGGTGGCAACATTGAGGGGAGATTATATCGGTAAAGATCGCTTATATTCATACGATCCCTGGCGCAATATATTAATATTAAGCTCCTTCAATCTTAATAAGGCAAATGCCGATATCTATCTCAACCTCCTGAATCAATACAAAATAGAATATATTAATGCATATCCTGCCTCTCTGTATAACCTGATTCAGTTATCGAAAATTAAAGAGAAATTTATTCCTTCTTTGAAAGGGATATTATTGGGATCAGAAAATATATTTGAATGGCAATTACAAAAATTTAAAGGGTTCTTTAATATTGATAGGGTGTTTTATTGGTACGGCCATGGCGAACAATGCGCCTTGGGTGGTGGCTGTGAAACATCATCCAACTATCATTTTTTCCCATCTTATAGCTATGTTGAATTCATCGACGATAAGGGTGAACAGGATGGAGACGCTTTGGCCGCAAGTGAAATCATCGGAACATCTTTTGTTAATCCCCTCATGCCGTTGATTCGATATAGAACTCAAGATTATGGCATTGTGGCGGAGAATTTGTGTAATTGTGGTAGGAAGCATAAACAATTATCACAGGTAATTGGACGTGAGCAGGAAATAGCAGTTGGTTTGAACGGTGAGAAAATTACCCTAACAGCTCTCATATTCGGACGACATGCGGATTATTTTAATCATATTATAAAAATGCAGATCATTAATGTTGAACCAGGAAAATTAATTGTCAAAATTTTACCTAAGGATAGCTTTTCTAATGCCCATACTGGAGAGATAGAAGATACACTTTCACAAAAACAGGGAATGCCATTCCAGACGAAAGCACATATAGTTGACGAAATTGATGGCACCAAAAGAGGCAAACATCGCTTTTTAATTCGAGAATTCCCGTTGGAAGATTAACTTATTTTGAAATTATATGAAACAACTTACTCAAAAACTGAAAGACGGCAGGATGCAGATCATCGAAGTCCCCATCCCTGATTTAGGCCCGGGCATGATTCTGATCCGGAATTTATATTCGCTGATTTCAGCCGGCACTGAGGGTGGCACTGTTAAAGCCGCGCGGAAGGGCTATATCGGTAAGGCCAAAGAACGTCCTCAGCAGGTCAAACAGGTGATCGATACGTTCATGAGCCAAGGGCCGGTACAGACCTATCGGGCAGTGATGAAGAAACTGGAGGCATATTCGCCGTTGGGGTACTCCTGCGTCGGTGAAGTGATAGATCTTGCTCCCGGCGTGGATGAATTTCAGATTGGTGACATTGTCGCCTGTGGCGGGGCAGGCGCGTCTCATGCCGAGGTGGTCGCGGTGCCGATTAATCTTTGTGTTCGGATAGCCCACAGTTCATCTCTGATAGATGATGGAAAGTTAAGGATGGCAGCCTACAATACCTTGGGGGCGATTGCCCTGCAGGGGGTGCGTCAGGCGGACCTGCGCTTGGGAGAGACCTGCGCTGTCATCGGGATGGGACTCCTGGGACAGTTGACGACTGTGCTTTTGAAGGCATCCGGTGTCAGGGTGATCGGCATCGATGTTGATCCGGCAATGGTCAGGCTGGGCGATGAGCATTGTGTGGATCTCGCCTTGCTCAGAGAGGACTCCGGTATCGATGGCAAGATTTCGGAATATACGAATGGCATCGGGTGTGATGCTGTCATTATCACAGCGGCGTCGAAATCGCTCGACCCTATTAATTTTGCCGGTGCGATTGCAAGAAAAAAAGCGACCATTGTGGTTGTCGGCGATATTCCAACGGGCTTTAACAGGGAACCCTATTTCTACAAAAAGGAACTCACGGTCAAGATGTCATGTTCCTATGGACCGGGGAGATATGATCCCGAATATGAGGAAAAAGGGCGCGATTATCCCCCGGCGTATGTCCGATGGACGGAAAAACGGAACATGCAGGCATTCCAGGATCTGATTTCACAGGGCAGGGTCGATATCGACTACCTTACAACCCATGTCTTTAAACTGGAAGACGCACCCAAAGCGTACGACATGATTGTGGGGAAGACAGAGCCCTACGTTGGGATACTTATCGAATATGATCGGATTCCGAAAGTTACGCTGGAAAAGATTTACGTAAAAAAGGCTCACAGCCACAAGGGGAAAGGGCAAGGTGTTACGATAGGTTTTATCGGTGCGGGGTCGTACGCTCAGAGCTATCTGCTGCCCAATATCCCCCGGGATAAGGATGTGGTCTTAAAGGGTGTTATGACGGCCTCGTCCGCAGGTTCACGTTCCGTGGCGGATCGTTACGGTTTTGAATTCTGTACGGGCCGGGAAGACGACATCCTCAGCAACGATGAGATCAATACGATCTTTATCGCTACCCGTCATGATACGCACGGGTATTATGTGAAAAAGGCCCTTGAAGCCGGCAAGCATGTTTTTGTGGAAAAGCCACTCTGCTTAACTTATGAAGAATTTGAAGAGATCAGGAAATGCTGTGAACTATCAGCTACTAGCCACCAGCTAATCATGGTTGGTTACAATCGTCGCTTTTCTCCTTTAACACAGGTCATAAAAGAGAGGATCACGTCCGGCCCCATGTCAATGATCTTCCGAGTCAATGCTGGTGCCATTCCCGCTGATTCATGGATTCAGGACAAGGAGATCGGTGGCGGGCGGATACTGGGTGAAGTATGCCATTTTGTTGATTATCTGACCCATATTATTGGGGCGTTGCCTGTGTCGGTGTACGCGGCTTCCATGCGTGATACGCAGGGACATGACGACACACTTTCCGTTTCACTGAAATACGAAAATGGATCTATTGGAAGTATCCAATATTTTGCCAACGGTCCAAAGTCGCTCGCCAAAGAGTATGTGGAAATCTATAGCCACGGTGTAACGGCCATCCTGAAGGATTTTCGCGAACTGGAGATCCATGGCACCGGGAAGCCCTTCAGGAAAAAACTCGCGAGCCAGGATAAAGGACAGAAGAATGAAGTGGTAAGTTTTGTCGATGCTATCCGTAACGGCACTGGCCCCATTATCGCACCCCACGAAATATTTAACACGTCAGAAGTCACTTTCAAGATAATAGAGTCGATACGAACCGGGGCGGCAATCAAGGTGTAATGATAGAATCATCCCTCATCCGGCTCCAGGATTATTGCAGGAATAAGAATTACAAGGGCTGGGACCTGTTCGACGGCCTGAATTCGCGGATCCTTAAGCACTCTCCTTTATATCGATCAAGAGCACTGCGTCTTGCATGGATACAATTCTTCAAGCGCTCCCCCGTTAATTTCAGAAGACTTGCACTTGTCCCGCAAGACTACAATGCTAAAGGGTTAGCGCTTTTTGCTTCCGGGCTGGTTTCGTCCGGGAAGATGGAGGATGCGAAAACGCTTCTGGATCTTCTCGATGGCATGACCTGTTCGGGGTATACGGGAACAAACTGGGGATATAACTTCGACTGGCAGGCGCGGGCGTTCTACGTGCCGGTTGGAGTACCGAATATGGTCACAACTGTGTTTGTGGCGAATGCGTTTCTTGATTATGTGGAGGCGATGAGATCATCGGACTGCCCGGAGGGGAGATGTCTTGAAATCACCGAGGAAGCGTGTGAGTTTATATTACAAGAACTGGTGCTTTTTGAAGATAATGAAAAACTTTGTTTTGGTTATATTCCCGGTGAGCAGGCGCGGGTTCATAACGCCAACATGCTGGGGGCTGCACTCCTCGCTCGGGTCTCTTCGCACACAAAAAATCCCGACTATTATGAAAAATCCAGAAAGGCTATGGCCTATTCTGTCGCTGCCCTGAACGATGATTATTCCTGGCCGTACGGTGAACTGAACCATCATCAATTTATTGATAATTTTCACACTGGTTTCAACCTCGTTTCTTTGAAAAAGTGGATGGATCTTACAGGCGATGATACCTGGAGCGGGGTTCTTCGAAATGCTTATCGATATTTTCTTGATACGTTTTGGTTAGCAGACGGTTGCCCCAAGTATTACAACAATTCCCTCTATCCGATTGACATTCATTGCTCGGCACAGGGGATCATTACATGTCTCAAAATGAGAGCATACGACGATAGAAGCCTACCCATGGCCGGGAAGATCGCCAACTGGGCTATTGAGAATATGCAGGATAAAGAAGGCTATTTCTATTACCAGAAGACAAGGTGGTACACAAACAAGATCCCCTATATACGATGGTCACAGGCTTGGATGTATTATGCTTTAGCCTCTCTGGTATCTCTTCAGGAAAATCACTAAAGAAGGGCGAATTAAATCATGGCGAGAATTCAAATAATGGGCTGTCCGATTGATTCTCTTGATATGGATGAAACCATTGCCCGGATTGAACTGTATGTAAAAGAAAAAGAGCCCCGCCAGCATGTGGTTGTTAACGTGGCAAAGATCGTCGAGATGCGCAATGATCCCCATCTTCGACAGATTATCGCATCCTGCGATCTGATAAATGCCGATGGCATGCCGGTTGTATGGGCATCAAAGCTGTTGGGCAATCCTTTACCGTGCCGAGTGGCAGGTGTGGATTTGTTTCAGGAACTTGTAAAACTCTGCACCGAAAAGGGGTACCGGCCGTTCTTTTTTGGGGCTCGGGAGTGGGTTGTGGAAAAGATGATTGAAGAGTTTAAAAAAAGACATCCTGCCCTCAGGGTGGCCGGATACAGGAACGGTTATTATGCGGAGAACGAAGAATTTGAAATTGCGGAGATGATCCGCGACAGCAAGGCGGATATGCTATTTGTCGGCTTTTCTTCTCCCATGAAAGAGAAGTTTCTCAATCGCTGGATGGATGTGATGCAAGTTCCTTTCTGTATGGGTGTGGGCGGAAGTTTTGACATCATTGCCGGCAGGACAAAACGAGCTCCCGCGTGGATGCAGAATGCCGGCCTGGAGTGGTGTTATCGGATATACCAGGAACCGAGAAGGATGTGGAAGCGATACGCGAAGACAAATCCAGTATTCGTATGGATGGTAATGAAAGAGTACGTCAAGCGAAAAGCGTATAGAGCAGATAAGTGGTAAATAACCCGCCTTGTTTTTGTCTGAATAATTCGAAAGAAAAATAACAAAACGACATGCTGAGAGAACAAGCTAGATTAATCACGCGGGCGCATCAGGCGCTGGATATCTGCCTGACGGCTGCGGCCTTTATCGGGGCCTATTTTATCAAGAGAGATCTCGTCCCCTCGCCGTTCGGAGGCCTGCTGATAGCGCCCAACTACTATGTTGTCCTGCTGATGATCATTATCATCTGGTATGTGGCCTTCGGTGCGTTTAATCTATACGCTCCTTACAGAAAACGGCGATTCGGCGAAATATTCTGGAATATGCTCAAGGCGGTTTCCACCGGCATGCTGATCATGGTTCTTTGCATGTATGTCCTTAAGATAACGGATGTGAGCCGGCTCATGCTGGGGATATTCTTCCTCCTGAATGTCGGCCTTCTGACCGTAAGCAAGCGGCTGGTATACGGGGCGCTGGCCCGCTATCGGAGCAAGGGGTTTAACTTCCGCAATGTTCTGATCATCGGCAGCAGAGAACGAGCCATCGATGTCATCGATGCTATCGGCGACCGTCTGGAGGCTGGATACCGTGTGCTGGGCTGCCTGGATCTGGATGTCAGCGAGATCGGCCGGTCGGTGAAGAACGGTATTCGTGTGATTGGGACGGTTGATCAGTTGCAGAAGATTCTGTCGGAACAGGTGGTGGACGAATTAATCTTCGCCATGCCGGTGAAGAAGATAGAGGATGCGGGCCGTTACATGGCCCTGGCTGAAAAGATGGGGGTATCGGTTCGCATCGTACCCGACTGGCAGCTCAAGAGGATTAGGTATGTGCCTGAAATCGCCCTGCCGAGCTTTGAGATTTTCCTCGGCGTTCCCACGTTGAATCTGACCACGACGCCGAATAGTCGGGGAGAAATACTCATAAAGTATACAGCGGATTATATCTTTGCCGGTATACTTCTGATTTGTTCTCTGCCGCTTTTTATCTTTATTGCCGTTGCCATCAAGCTTTCATCCAGGGGTCCGGTTTTTTTCAAGCAGGAACGCAGCGGCCTCAATGGACGACGGTTCATGCTGTATAAGTTCCGGACCATGGTGGTTGACGCAGAGGCGCGGCGCAAGGAACTGGAGGTGATAAACGAGGTCGACGGACCGGTATTCAAAATCAGGAATGATCCACGGATTATCCCCTTTATCGGGACGTTCCTTCGCAAAACGAGCCTGGACGAGCTGCCTCAGTTGATCAACATACTCAAAGGGGAGATGAGCTTTATCGGGCCGCGGCCGCCGATTCCAGCGGAGGTCGAACGTTACGATATCTGGCAGCGGAGGCGGCTGTCCATGAAGCCCGGCCTGACGTGCATCTGGCAGTGCACGCCCAACCGGAATGATGTCACTTTTGAAGCGTGGATGAAAATGGACCTTCAGTATATCGATACCTGGTCGCTGGAGCTCGATTGCAGGATATTCTTGAAAACGATTCAAGTGGTGCTGGGCGGCTCCGGCCGTTAATTAGGGTTAATTAGGGACAGAGCCCCTATTTCCAGGATTAGGGGGTAAGGGCAAAGGGTCAGAGGATTAAGGGATTGGGATTATAAGGAGTAACAGGATTATGAATTTTTCTCAGAAGAAAGATGTTCGCATCCTGGTTGTGGATGATGAGAAGGCGATGGCAGATGCTCTTGTGGACTGTCTGTCTGAACTGGGCTACAGCACTGTTGCCGCGTATGGCGGCCATGAGGGGCTTTCCGTGTTTGAGACGGGGGATTTTCAGCTTGTAATTACCGATCTCGTGATGCCGGAGATGAGTGGGATGGAGCTTCTGGAAGCGATTACGAGGCTGGATAGCCGGGCCGTGGTTATCGTGATGACGGGGTACGGTACGGTCGAGTCCGCTGTGGCGGCTATCAAAAAGGGTGCCTATGATTTTATTTCCAAGCCCTTCAAGGTGGATGAGCTGAAGATCATTGTTGGGAGGGCGTTGGAGCGGCATGCCATCCGCAGACAGCTGGGAATATTCCGCGGGCTGACCCTCGCCCTCCTGATCTCGGTGCCGGTGTGGCTGGTTCTGGGGATCGTGCTGGCGTGGATGTGGGGGTAGGGAGTGAGGGGTAAAGAGTAAAGAATTCTCTCTCCTGTCATTTTGAATGAGCGCACTTTCTTGTCATTTCGGGAGGGTGCGTTCTTTTTTGTCATTTCGAAAGAGCGCCAGCGACTGACCATAGTCCCCTTCAGGGGGGAAATCTTTTAAGATACAGGCTTCGGAAGGACAAGGTTTCACCCTAACGGGCACTATAGCTCGCTGCGATAAGATTTCTCCCTTCGGTCGAAATGACAGAGGAGACGGTCGAAATGACACGTTGCCGCATTTATGCAAAGCTCTCATTAACTCCTAATTAATCGGGATTTCCTTGACATACAGCACACCGTTCCTTATACTTTCCCGCAGAGTGAGTGCTCTATCAGTTCCTATCTTGCGAAACGGGCAGTGAATGCTATGGCGATTTCGATACGGCGCAGGCATCTTCAACTGACCGTGGTCCTGGCGGCAGCGGTCTTCGTGCTGCTGGCAGGCTGCGCGCCCAAGACCTATCTCTCATCCTTTTCCGATGACCGTTTTAATTTCTCCACCGTAGGGAAACTGGCTCTCGTGCTGGAGAACAGCCGGGGGCAGAATCCTCTCTTCGGGGAGATCTTCATGCAGTCGGCCCTGGAGAAACGCCGGCCGTTCCTGTTTCAGAGAGAGTATTTCCTGCAGGCGGATATCTCCGGCGCGGGCCCGTGGGAAGACGCGGATGCGTTTCTGGTGATTTCCCTTTCCTACAGTCACCAGGGGACTCAGACCCCGTATACGCCGACGATACTGGGTGCCTCCGCAAAACTGGTGGAGGCCGCGACCGGGAAGGTCGTGTGGAAGATGAATTACGCGTATAAATCGGCTGAGACCGGTTCTTCGGCGCCCATGATCGAGGAGGCCATGAAGATCGCGGCCGAGAAGATCCTCGATTCCGTTCCGCTGGTCAAGGGGACCGCTTCCCTGGCTGCGGCGGGAAAATATGGCGGGGATGCAAAGATGCTCCCTTCAAAAACAGCCGCCCCCGCGGGAGCGAAGACCGCGCCGCCTCCACCGGTCGCCGTGAAAGCCCCGGTTCCGGTTCAAACTCTCCCAGCCGAGGCCCCCGCTGCCAAGGCACCGCCGCCTCCTTCTATCGCGGTAATCAAAGCGGAAAAAGCGTACCTGAAAGCGTCTCAGGCACCAGTCGGCACCATGCGTTTTTCGGTGCAGGCCGGCGCTTTCATCATGAGGGAATTCGCGGAAAAAAGGATGTCCCTGTTGCGGGAACGGGGATATGCACCGTACATGATCGAGAAACCCGGTTCCGGCACGAGGCCGTGGTATACCGTCCATGTCGGCAGATACGAGACGCGGAGCGAGGCCGCCCTGGCAGCAAAAACCATATCCGAGAAGGCTCACATCGAAACCGCCCTCCATCCTCTCAAATGAGGGACATTTTTTAGGATTAAGGAGTAAGGGGTAAGAGATTAAAAGGATTGAAGAAAAAGCTGATGAGCTGATGAGAATGGTAGCGGGCTTGCCCGCGAACCGTTTACTTTTTACGATTCCATCAAACATTACTTGACAAAGTTACCCTATAAGGTTAATTTGCATTATGGAAAAGCGGAAACCGCATTATGACCTTTCAGCGGTGCAATCCGCTGTTCGTTTACGTGGAGCGGACGCTTTTACGGCAACGGCATTGATTGGCGCCCAGACAATGGGGCTTGAAATTGCTCAGGCGATCGAAGTGGTTTGTTCTATGAGTCGATCCGATTTTTACAAAAGCATGACGATCCATGCGTCAAGCCAAATTTGGCAGGATGTTTATCACCCGGAAACGTCTGCCGGAATAGCCTATGTCAAGGTTACGTTACGCCATGATGGGTCTATAGTGATCCAGTTTAAGGAGAAATGAGATGAAACGCGACTGTCTGAAGTGCGGAGAAAAAGAGATGGCGCATACTGTTCGAGATGTGCCATA
>ENA-ORXD01001233-ORXD01001233.1-sediment-metagenome-genome-assembly--contig:-NODE-1233-length-22756-cov-4.957714_pt1 | contig 22756 bp, 19 predicted proteins | sample MGYA00237862_ERZ511471 | MGnify/ENA metagenome assembly ERZ511471
AATGGGTATTCAGGAAGATACCATCGGTGTTTCGCCGGTTGGATGTTCGGTATTTGCCTACAACTACATTGATATCGACTGGCACGAAGCGGCACACGGTCGGGCTCCGGCAGTGGCTACTGGTGTAAAGCGGGTTTTCCCGAATAAGTTCGTCTTCAGTTATCAGGGCGACGGCGACCTGGCAGCGATCGGTACAGCCGAAACCATGCATGCAGTGAACCGCGGTGAGAATATCGTGATGATTTTTATCAATAACGCCATTTACGGAATGACCGGAGGCCAGATGGCCCCCACGACAATGGTTGGTCAGGTAACTGCAACAACTCCATATGGTCGTGATGTTGATTTAAATGGTTACCCATTGAAAATTACTGAACTGATCGCTCAATTGCCTGGTGCGGCATATGTAACCCGGCAAAGTGTTCAAACACCGGCAGCGGTTCGCAAAACGAAAAAGGCCATCCGAAAAGCTTTTGAGATACAGGCTAGCAAAAAAGGAACCGCCTTTGTGGAAGTCGTTGCAACCTGTAATTCAGGATGGAAAATTTCTCCGGTTGAATCCAACAAGTGGATGGAAGAGCACATGTTCCCATTCTATCCGTTGGGGGACTTGAAAGATGGAGAAAAAGAAGATCCGGAAGCGTTGAAAATGAATGTTTAATTGATTACCGAACCAAAAAATCAGAAAATGACAGAAGAAATCATTATAGCCGGATTCGGTGGACAAGGCGTTCTTTCCATGGGGAAAATTCTGGCGTATTCCGGTGTCATGCAGGATCAGGAAGTAACCTGGTTCCCTTCGTACGGACCTGAAATGCGTGGTGGTACAGCCAATGTATCGGTTATCATCAGCGATGAACGCATCAGCTCACCCATTTTACACGAGTTCGACACCGCCATCATTCTGAACCAGCAGTCACTGGACAAATTCGAGAAGCAAGTAAAACCAGGCGGCGTTTTGTTGTACGATCCTAATGGCATCGTTCATCCGCCAACTCGTAAAGACATCAATATCTATAAAGTTGAAGGAGCGCGTTTGGCTGCCGAGATGGGCAATCCAAAAACATTCAACATGATCATTATGGGTGCTTACCTAAAAGTGAAACCCATATTTGGAATGGAAAAGGTGCAAAAAGGATTGGAAAAATCACTTCCTGAAAGGCACCATAAACTCATTCCGCTCAATCTCGAGGCTATTGAGGTGGGGCAGAAGAATATGGAAGTTGTGCACACCGTTTAAACTTGATATAATAAAATCAGCCCGGGCAATTTGTCCGGGTTTTTTTGTAGAAAAGTTTACCAGCACTCAAGAAGAGAAACATCAAATATTACCACTGCATTTGGCCCAATCCGACCGCCCGAACCACGCTTTCCCCAAGCCAGCTCAGGAGGTACATAGAACCGATAGCGACTTCCTGTTTTCATCATCAACAGTCCTTCCTGGTATCCGTCAATGGTTTCCTTCAGTTTAAATTCAATCGGTTCGTTATTCTTATATGTGTCATCCAATACTTTGCCTCCAACTAACATTGACCGTTGATGTACCTTTACATACCCATCCGAATCCGGGATGGGGCCATCACCCTGCGTAATGATTTCGTACTGAAGCCCAGTGTCAGTCAAATTAATACCTGACCTTTTCCGGTTCTTTTCAAGGAAATCATCACTGGTTTTCCTATTCTGTCCAGATGAACCACCTTGTTTTTTGTTCTTATTCTCCATCACAGTTCAAAAGCTAATGAATCATGACCAATCAGGGTCATTTATGCAACTTAACTAATTTTTATGTTCTATAATAGCAATTTTTTTCACATCTAAATATTGTGATGTTTCGATGTGTCTGAAATGTTAAGTTATTGTGCTTCAAACAAAAATATAATTACATCTTTTAACTTAATTATAGAATATTTAAACCAAATATTCTAAAAATCTGAACGGTAGACAGTTATGTTTTGTCGATTAATATTTTGTTTCTACTTTCACGCCACTTTTATTGTTACCCAATGATTGAAATTGGCCGCATTATCAGGTGGTTAGATTGATTCATTCTGAATAAGCGGCAAATTTAATTGACCATTTACGTTCAAAAAATAAGCAAATGAAACTACTGAAAACTATCGCAATTATTGTGACGGTAATGGGTATTTCCCAGTCACTGTCAGCACAGAATTTTTACCTTAAAGCAAGAGGTGGCTACGGATGGGGCGTATCCAAAGATGGTTATTATGTTGATTTAGGCCAGGGAAAAGTAACTGCCGACGGTTACCAGGAGCAGATTTATACATCCATTGGTGCTGGTATTCCTGTCGGGATTTCTGCTGGTTATTACCTGAACGATAACATTGGTGCAGAAGTTGATTTCACTTACCTTTTTGGTAACACTGTAACTGTTGCCGATTACGGTGTGCCTAATTCAGCAGGTCAGCAACCCAAAATTGATGTTTACACACGTCAATATCGTGTTTCACCGACCATTATTATGAGCACCGGTCACTCGAAAAAATTCTCGGTTTACACCAAAGTTGGATTTGTATTGCCTGTTGGTGGATACTCGATGGTGAATGCTAATATAACTCAGTTTATGCCAAATCCTTCTGACCCAACCCAATTGGTTCCGGTTGCAGATTTGAAAGTTGAACAGAAAATGTACGGTAAATTCTCTTTGGGTTTCAAAGGTGTTTTGGGTATGGAATATAAACTGAACGACAAGCTTTCAGTATTCACCGAGATTGAAGGTGTTTACCTGAACATTAAACGTAAAAAATCAAAAGTTACTAAGTATGAGGTGAACGGTAACGATGCCTTGAGTACTTATCCCGGTCCGATAGAAGTTACCTACAAAGACAAAATTCAGGTTGACCAGAACGGTAATCCGGTAAATGCGAACGAAGCATTGTCGACTACTTCGCCTTACAGCAAACAGGGTATCAACCTTGGTTTCACTTACTATTTTTAAAATGGAGCAAATGTCTTGAATCGAGTCATTCTTTCGATTAACAAGTTCATCCAGATATAAAAAAGCCACGCCAATTACGGTGTGGCTTTTTTATTGCATAAAACCCTTCGTTTGAATATAAATTTCAACGGAGCGTGGGACCAAGGGTGAAAGTGACTGCCCTGTTTGTATGCGTTCTCTGATTTCAGTGGAAGAGATATTCAGAAGTGGAGCATCCAGCAAAGTTACATTTGGATGATGCATCAGTGTTTTGTTTTGGTATCCGGGACGGGGGTAAACTATCAGGCCAAATTCGTCGATTATTTTCTGATGATCACGCCATTGGTCGAATGCTTCCAGGTTGTCACCTCCAATCAGTAATCTAAAAGTATGTTTTGGGAAATCCCGTTTTAGCAGCAACAATGTTTTGTACGTGTAGGAAGGTCGTGGTAAGTAAAACTCGTAATCGGATGCTTTTATTCCTTTTTCGTTTTCAATGGCCAGATTTACCATGGCAAACCGGTCTGCTTCCGGCCAAAGTGTCTCTTCCTTTTTTAATGGATTTTGCGGAGAGATAACCAGCCAGAGCTCATCGGACAAATTCTTTCTCAACACTTCCCGTGCGATGGCCAAATGTCCGTTGTGAATCGGATTGAAGGAACCAAAATAGAGTGTAATTTTCATTACCCCGTTTTATTTTTCAAGAAAAGCTTTCACTATTTCTTCTGCTTCTTTCAAAGCGGTTTGCAAGTCATCATTAATCAGAATATAGTCGAAATATTTGGCATAAGTCAACTCATGTTTTGCCTTGGCTACACGTTGAGCGATAACTTCGTGGTTGTCTGTGGAACGGGCAATCAGTCTTTTTTCTAACTCTTCAATACTTGGAGGTTGCACGAATACAGCCAGAGCTTCTTCTCCGTAATACTTTTTTATATTCGTACCGCCAACTACATCCACATCAAATAACACATGGTTTCCCTTCTCACGGATGCGTTCCACTTCGCTTTTTAGAGTACCGTAAAAGCTTCCGGCATATACCTCTTCCCACTCCAGGAATTCGTCAGCAGCAAGTTTCTCTTTAAAGTCTTCAACCGACAGGAAATAGTAATCTCTACCGTTGGCTTCCCCTTTTCGCGGGGCGCGGGTAGTCGCCGAAATGGAAAATTCGAAATCAAACGGACACGTAAGCAGATGTTTAACAATGGTCGTCTTCCCCGAGCCAGATGGCGCGGAGAAAATAATCAGCTTCCCTTTCTTCATTACTGGTAATAATCTCTTTTGTGGAAGTTATAAAACATTTAGTGTCTGTTCTTTCACTCTTTCGAGTGAATCCTTCATTTGAATGACAATTTTCTGAATTTCGGCATGATTGGCTTTAGAACCCATCGTATTGATCTCACGTCCGATTTCCTGGGCTATAAATCCCAGTTTTTTCCCAACCTGTTCATCTAGTTTCATGGTTTCCAGAAAATAGATACAGTGGTTGGAGAGGCGAACCTTTTCCTCGTTAATGTCAAGCTTTTCAAGATAATAAATCATCTCCTGTTCCAGTCGGTTATTATCTACTGAATCAGCTGATTCCAACTCTTTCAGATTATCCAGAATTCGTTCCTTCACTTTGTCGAGTCGTTCTTTTTCATACGGCTCAACTTCCGGCAACAGGTTCTGAATGCTTTGAATATTGGCTTCAATATCTTTAAATAAAGCGTTCCCTTCCTGAATTCGAAAATCATCAAGATTATGGAGTGCTTCTCTTACTTTTTTGATGATTTGTTTCCACTCCTCTTCATCCAGCTCTTCACGCTCAACTTTAACCGTATCGGGGAGACGCATGATAATATCGAGCAGTTGTGTTTTCTCCTCAATGCCGAGGTCGTCCCTTAAAGCACTAAGTTGTTGATAATAATCACGTACTATCGCAGCGTTTATGGTTGCATGACTCTCTTCTCCAAGCGATTCGAGATACATACTGAATTCCACTTTGCCGCGTCCGAGAATATCGGATATCGCTTTTCGTATGGAGATATCTTTCTCTTTGTAAAGGCCCGGCATCCGGGTGTTGATATCAAGTTGCTTGCTGTTCAGCGATTTTACCTCGATGGTGATTTTCTTGTTAGGTAGTTCGCATTCGGCTTTACCATAGCCGGTCATCGATTTCATCATGGACGAAAAATTTTGTTCACAAAATTAGACTTTTCCAGCCGCATTCTGAAAAAGTGTGTGCCCAAAGAGCACGAATAAATGAAATTACTGGTAAATTACATTTTATTAATCGGTTATAGATAGCTAACCAACTTATTTTTTGAATGAAAATCAGTTTGTTTACCTTTTCGATTAGCCGGACAGACAGAAGTATCATCACAATTGGTATTAATTTTGCTTTAATCCGTTTGCATCTCTGCTGATGCTTGCTGTTGCTTTCGTTTTAAAACCGTTTTACTGAACCAAAACAAATCGACCAATGAGAATAGATTTCCGATTGTTCCTGACCTCTTTTCTATTTGCAACACTCCTTAACGCGACCAATGTGGCGGCACAACCTTTTTCCTATCGGGAAAAATGGGCCGAAGCTGATTCTCTGGCTCGTATACTGAAACCTGAATCGGTGAAAGAAGTGATTGGTCGAATTGCAGAACAGGCCACAAAAGAGAATAATACCTCGGAAAGAGTAAAAGCCTTTTCTGCACTTCAGTTCCTTTCATTGAAGGAGGTTTTACCCAACAATCCTATGCCCGTCTGGCAGGCTGAAAGCGAACAGCTCAATCTTTCAGGTAAAGCTGTATTAAAAGCCTTTGAAGGAGAGTTTTTGCTTAATATTTATAAGAAAGAACGATGGAATATTCTTGATAGGACCAGCGGAGGTTCTGATTCAACTGATATCAACACCTGGGATGCGAACTTTTTTGTGCGACAAATCGATAGGTGTTTTACCGAAGCACTTCAACATCCCGAAAGTCTCGCGGTTATTTCTGCAAAAGATTATCGTTCGCTCACTGCCAATAGTGATTCCGATTGGAATCGAACACCTACTTTACTTGATTTGGTTGTCCGAAAAGCCCTTGAATTTTATCAGGATGGCAGCTTGTTTACGGAACCTGTTCCACTGCCAGGCTTTGCTATGCAGAAAAGTGCATTTGGTTTGTCTGTACCTGGGAAAGAAATTATAGACACAAAGACGCCGGTGAATTTTTACGATCGGACTTTATTGCTTTTTGGTTTACTGGAGAAGTTCCATCATGAGGATGGAAATTCCGTTGCGTTGTTTTATGCCTGTTTGGATCGGATGGATTATATGTACCGGGAAACATCGCTTCAAAATGCAGATGAGCTTTACCTGAACGGATTGCACGAATTAGGAAAAACTGTTGGCAACTCAGCTTTACTGGCCGATATTTGGGAAAAGGAAGCGGATTTTTACCGTATGCGTGGAAATCAGTTTCGTGAAAATGTACCACAAACTGGCGGATTTCGAATGGATTTACTCCGGGCAGCACAATTATATGAGAAAAGCTGGCAACGATTCCCCAAAACAGCAGTAGGCATCCGTTGTTTTAACCAATTTCAACAGCTACACCAATCACAGTTATCAGTACAATCCGAGCCGGTAGTGAGACCTGAATATCCGTTTGCTGTTAAACTGAATTACCGGAACCTGAAAAATGTGACGGTTTCTTTGAGAAAGATTAATCAGAAGGTGTTTCAGCGGCAAATATTAAACAAGGGAAACCAAATATCAGAAGAAGATTCATCTTGGTTGAATCGGTTTACTATTATCAGAAAAAATCAATTCACGCTGTTGCCAGACAGTGATTTACGTCTGCACAACACTGAGCTGGTTATCGCTCCGCTCAATACCGGAGTTTATATTTTAAAGATTAGTTGCAATCATGACAGTTGTCGCGCATTTTTCCCATTTACGGTTTCCGAAACATACATTGAACAGCAACGGACTGGTGAAGGCACTACTTTTACTGTTCGTCGCCAGTCTAATGGCAAAGGTATTCAGGGAGCGGTGCTGAATTTCACGGATTTGTATGATAAGCAGATCAATGAAAATTCCATTCTAACAAATGACCATGGAAATGCATTCTGGCCTGGAGCAGGAAATTCTTTGACGATAATTTTACCTGGTGATACATTGGCTGTGCGTTGGCATAAACCATACTACCGCAAGCCAGTTTATAAACCATCAGAAAAAACATGGCTGTTTACTGACCGTTCTATCTATAGACCAAGTCAGGAAGTATTGTTTAAAGCCATCTCACTCAGAACTTCGGGAGATACATCGCACATAGTTGCCGGCAAACCGATGGTCATTTTTTTACGCGATAGCCATAACCAGACCATAGATTCATTGAAACTGGTAACGAACAGTTTTGGTAGTGCATCCGGGAAATTTCATATTCCATCAGGTAGTATGGCTGGTAATTTTGTGTTAAGAACATCCGACGGACAAGAGTCAATTCGTGTGGAAGCCTACCGTCGACCCGGATTTCATATTGCATTTGACAAATTAGGAGGGCAATATGAGACGGGGCATCCGGTTACTATAACCGGAGTGGTCACATCGAGCAACGGTGTTCCGTTGGCTGGTGTACCCGGTATGTTTAAAGTCACCCGACAACTTAATTGGTTTGAGCGTTCCCGGAAGAATGCCGGTCATTTTATTTCGGGGATGTTCACGACAGACGAAGATGGCCGTTTCCGTTTCGCCTTTACACCGGATTCTTCTGAATATAATGGTAATGCTTATTATCACATCGAAACAGAGGTAACCGATATAAGTGGGGAAACACAGAAAGCAGAGCAATCCCTGACTCTTGCGAAAAAGGCGTTATTTGCCAGGATAAGTGTGCCTAATCAAGTCGACGCCAGTGATAAAGCGATCCGGAAAGGAAAAGGGATCAAAGTAAATATCGATTTTGTCAATTCATTGAATCACTCGATACCGGTTCAAGGAACTCTCACTTTTATGCAACTTGAAACACCGGGCAAGTCATTGCGCGAACGAATATGGGAAAAACCCGACCGTCCCATTTACAGCGAAGCTGAGTGGTCGAAAGTTTTTCCGGACAATCTATATGGTGATGAGGTAAAACCTGAAGATTTTCCAGTGAAAAGGATTATGTCTACTGTTTCCTTTAACACAACTGATCGTTCATGGTGTTTTCTTCCCGGAGAAAAGCTGAAACCAGGTAATTACAAGGTCGTTGCTGAAACAGTTGATGCGTTTGGTCAGAAAGTACGGGGAGAAAAAATCATTCAGGTTATTCGTTCCAATCGTAGTGCCAATCCTTTTGTTGAGTCTTTCCATGTCAATTTGGAAAACACAACGGTCAAGCCTGGGGAAACACTGAAATTAGAGTTGGGAACACCTCGTGAAGTCTACTGGCAAATTAGTCTGGAGGAACCGGATACATTGATTCAACTTCCCTCTGTTAAAACAGACGGAAGCCTGCGTCGCGTCAACATTCCGATCACTCCGGAAATGATGGACGGTGTGGCATTGCACGTCTCGGCTGTGCAACAGGGACGTATCTTTCAGAAAATATTCAGGGTGAACGTGGTTCGACCAAACAGGATGTTGTTGGTAAAGACAATTGGTTTTCCTGAAAAGACGGAGCCAGGTAAAGAAGTAACGTGGAAGATTAAGGTAACCGACGAAACCGGGACACCGGTGAAGGCTGAAGTGGCCGGTGTAGTGTATGATGCTTCACTGGATGACATCTTGATGCACAATTGGAGTATGAATACATTGAACCATTGGTTTTATGCGCGCCAATTGCCGCTGATTATTCAGTCAGATCAGCTTACTTATGGTAGATGTGCAAGACTGGACAGGGAAAAAGAAATGTTAGTTAAAATTCCGCAGCTTGAACTTCCCCAATGGATATTCGAGCGAGAAAATGGACCAGTTTTTTATATGATGGAGCAAGCGGATGAAACTAATGTAAAGGTTGATGAGGATGTTTTTCAGGAAAAAGTGGTAATAAGAGGAAGTTCCAGCATGGCTCCAAAACCGGATGTGACGAATATCAGAAGTGATTTTCGGGAAACGGCCTGGTTTGGCCCGCAATTAACAACCGATGTGAATGGTTTGGCGACTGTTCATTTCCGAATGCCCGATGCATTAACCCGTTGGAAGTTCATGGCGTTGGCCCACGCTTCGGACGGAAAAACCGGAACATCTGATTCATCCTTCGTTAGTCAAAAGTCACTGATGATAGAGCCATATCCAGTTCGCTTTCTCTTAACAGGCGATCAAGTGGAGTTTCCAGTAAAAGTGACCAATCTTTCAGGGAAAGAGTTGGAGGCGGACATTCGGTTGAAATTGATTGAAATTGCCAACAATGATACCTTGCAACCAGAATATGAAACCCGGCATATTGTTCTGGACAATGGCGCATCAGGCGTGGTGAAGTGGTCGGTGAAGGCTCCTGATAAAGCTGGTTTATATCGGGTACAGGTAATTGGGTCAAGTGGTAAGCTAAGTGATGGTTATGAGAAAACAATCAACGTGTTGCCGGCAAAACAATGGCTGGTGCAATCAGAAACCTTTCAATTAAAACCGGGCGAAGAAAAGGTTTGGAAACCTTTATTCCCGATGGGGAAACAGCAGGCGAACGACAAATGGACACTGGAGTGGATGGGGAATCCGGTGTGGCAGGCCATCGAAGCATTGCCATCGGTGATGAGTACGCGACCCCGCAGTGCAACCGGTTTGGCCAATCGGCTTTATAGTTATGTTACGGTGCTGAATTTGATGAGGCAGTATCCTGAAATCGAAAAAGAACTTGCGATACAGAGAGCGAAACTGTTGGCCCAACCTGACTCCGTAATGACATTGATGGAGCAAAATGATGATTTGGCCAACATTCAATTAAATGAGACGCCTTGGCTAGACGATGTTATTCGTGAGAAAAAACAATTACAGCTTTTCATTCCCGATAGTATTGCATTGAATATTGCAGACGATTTGTTGCGATTGAAAGCGATGCAGCAGTTCAATGGTGGATTTTCCTGGTACCCTGAAATGAAACCAAATTCGTGGATTACCACTCAGATTGTTGATGTGCTTTCTACGCTTGAGCGAAAAAATGCCTTGCATGGCAAAGAGAAAACACTGGTGGATACGATGCTGTTAAAAGCCATGCAATACCTCGAAGATGAGATGTATACAGCGTATAGTCGATTGACCGAAAAAGAGCGTAAACATTATATACCTTCTTCTAATATTGTGGATTATTTATATGTCTGTTCAGGTTCGAAAATAGAACCTGCCGGGAACGAGGCGAAAGCAGCTTACCGGTACTTCGTTCAGTCAGTTTCCCAAAATTGGATGAAATTGAGTTTATATCAGCAAGCTCAGAGTGCCATGATTCTGTGGCAAACAGATCATCCGAAAAAGGCCGGGACGATTCTGGAATCATTAAAAGAGCGGGCGGTCAAAGATAAATTGCTGGGCATTCACTGGCGAACCCATAATTCTCCGTGGTTCTACCGAGAATCATCACTTTCTCTTCAGTCAATCATGATGCAGTTGTTTGAGGAGACCGGTGCCCGGGGAACGGATTTGGCAGCCATGAAACTATGGCTTTTACAGCAAAAAAGAACACATGCCTGGTCGACTTCGGATGAAACAGTGAAAGCAGTTGAGGCGTTGCTTTCCGGAGGTCAGGCAATTGATTTCAAAACATCGATGCCAACGGTATTACTGAATGGAAAACAATTGACGAATGCGATTTCTGGCGTATCGAAAGGTTATTTCAAGTATACATTGCCTGTAGACATACCGGAAAATACCATTTTGGAGCTGCAAAATACAGGAAGTTCAACTGGCTTTGGTGCTTTATATCATCAGTTTTATGCCGCTACAGATAGCGCTCCAGCAATTGAAAATGGTATTGCCGTGAAAAAAACGCTGTATCACATCATTCGTACGGAGCAGGGGGATTCTTTAACTTCCAATCTAAATGGAATCAAACCTGGCGACTTGCTGATGGTGCGGTTGCGAATTCATACCAATCGTGATTTGGGATTTGTCTCCATTTCGGATACACGTCCTGCAGGAACAGAACCTGTGAAGCAGCTTTCAGGATACGAATCGAGTGGGCATTTGTGGTATTACCGTATCAGTACCGATAACCAAACCCGTTTCTTTATCCAGGAATTAGGAAAGGGCGATTACTTGCTGGAGTATCCGCTTAGGGTAAGTCACCTTGGAGAATTCAGCTCGGGACATGTGAATATCCAGTGCCAGTTTGCTCCGGCATTTAACGCTTCGGATGTTGCCGGCCGGATAGAAATATCACAATGAGAATTAAAAGAAAAACTCCGGTCGTTTTAGTGGCCGGAGTTTCTTTGCTTGGTTCCATTAAACTTTATACTTTTTTACTGTTGGCAATAAAGAAGTAAATGATGAAGCCGATGGAAATAAAAACCAACACAATTCCGAACGGGATCAACGCATTATACGAATGAGCCCAGGGAATCTGCGGCATATTTTGCACCAGGTCGGCCACAATTAGTCCGGCACCACCCATAAAGGTGACAAGAGCCCATTTCAGAGTCTTGTATCGACTGGGTTCCGGATCTTCAACTGTGCGTGGAACGACTTCCAAAATGCCGGCTTTTTCAAAATGCCCTTCTTTTATGATACGGCGTCTCAGAAAATAGTCGGTTAGAGTCCTCAGCAGGTAATAAATTCCGTAAAAAACGACTGCGGTTACAATAGCGTCTTGCATGATGTTCTGTTTTAAGTGTTGTTTGCCCTATCAGTCGACAGATGTGAAAAGAATGTTGCAGCAAATTCCCATTTTTTTCATTTTGCTTTATCTTATATTGTTTATTGGTTGAAATACAGAGGATCGTGTTGTTGTTTACTGTTTGAAACAATTTTTCTGTGTGTTCCTGCAACATTTAATGGGGCTGTGAAGACTTATACTTACGTATGAACGATCATGATATCGTAAAACAGGTAATCAATGGAAACGAAAATGCGTTCCGGTTTCTGGTGCAAAAACACCAGCGACTGGTTTGGCATGTGGTTTGGCGCATGGTCGGAAAGCCTGATGAGATAGAAGATATTTGTCAGGATGTATTTATAAAAGTGTACAAAAATATCCCGCGCTTTAGAAATGAATCGAAACTTTCGACCTGGATTGCTTCCATTGCGTGGAATACATGTTCCGATTACCTGAAAAAACATACCCGTGATCGTTTGGATTTATCGGAAACCATTCCGGCGAAAGCCGAATTACTGATGACCGATGATGCAACCTGGCGTATGGTGCACGAAAAGGATATGAAAGCAGTTGTCCGGAAAGGTGTTGATCAGTTGCCGTTACAATACCGGACGGTTCTTACACTATATTATCTTGAAGAGTTTTCGTACAACGAAATAGAGGAAATAACCGGGATGCCCGAAGGTACGGTGAAAAGTTATCTGAACAGGGCTCGTAAGCAACTAAAAGAAATTCTGGAGAAGGCCCTTCCCGGTGAAGCACAGGTCTTTCATAGAATGTAGTTATGATTTTTATTAAATTAGGGCGTTATGAAAAACGATGGATATGACGAAATGGATCGATTGATTAATCAGGTTTTAAAGGAAGAACCAGAGTTCTCTCTTTCAGCTGATTTTGCCAATCGTGTCAGCCGCAAGGTGGGCGATCGAATGTTGAGGAAGCAATTGATAACGGAATACGCTCTGAAGGTTGGCGTCATAATTCTTCCGCTTCTCATTCTGGCGGGTATTTGGTTTTTTGTCTCTCCTCAAACTATTCAAGGCTGGTTTAACAATCCGGTAGGTGAATATCTTCCCTATATATTATTAATTGTATTGATTGGATTTGTTGTTTTCGCCGATCAGGTCATCCTCCGTTTTTTCTTATTGCGAAGAAAATGACCAACTTCCACATTAGTAAATCTTAAACTACCTGATGCCATTGTCTTTTCGCTGGAAATATGCGAATTTTGCTCACGAAATTAAAACATTACTTCATGAGCGAAGACAGACAGATCATATTTTCGATGTATAAGGTGAGTAAAACCTTTCCACCGCAAAAACAGGTCATCAAAGACATTTCTCTTTCCTTTTTTCTTGGAGCAAAAATTGGAATTATCGGTTTGAATGGTTCCGGAAAATCGACGTTGCTTAAAATTATTGCCGGTCTGGAGAAGGACTATCATGGTGAAGTAGTTTTCTCACCCGGATATGATGTAGGCTACCTGCCACAGGAACCGCAACTTGACGATTCTAAAACGGTGAAAGAGATTGTTCAGGAAGGTGTTCAGGAAGTGGTGGATATTCTGAATGAATACGAAGCGATTAATCAGAAGTTTGGTTTGCCGGAATATTACGAGGATGCCGACAAGATGCAGAAATTGATGGATCGTCAGGCGGCTTTACAGGAAAAAATTGACGCCACCGATGCCTGGAATCTGGACAATAAACTTGAGCGAGCAATGGATGCTTTGCGTTGCCCGGATGGAGACACTCCTGTAAATATATTGTCAGGAGGAGAGCGCCGTCGCGTGGCATTGTGCCGGTTATTGTTGAAAGAACCGGATGTATTGCTGCTTGACGAGCCGACTAACCACTTGGATGCTGAATCGGTGCAATGGCTTGAAATGCATTTGCAGCAATATAAAGGGACCGTCATTTCTATTACGCACGACCGTTATTTCCTTGACAATGTAGCTGGATGGATTCTCGAACTTGATCGCGGTGAAGGTATTCCGTGGAAAGGAAACTACACCGAATGGCTGGAACAGAAGCAAAAGCGGATGGCTCAGGAAGAGAAAGGGAATTTGAAGCGCAGGAAAACCCTTGAGCATGAGCTGGAATGGGTGCGAATGAGCCCCAAAGCCCGTCAGGCCAAATCGAAAGCCAGACTTGGGGCCTATGAGAAGTTGCTGAATGAAGATGTGAAACAGAAAGAGGAGAAACTGGAAATCTTTATTCCGAATGGTCCCCGGCTTGGAGATAAAGTGATTGAGGCGCATGGAGTATCCAAAGGTTTTGGTGAGCGGTTATTGTTCGAAAACCTCGAATTCACATTGCCTCCGAACGGGATTGTTGGAGTAATTGGTCCAAATGGAGCTGGTAAAACAACCCTGTTCAAGATGATTATGAACATGGAAAATCCGGATTTAGGCACTTTTGCCATTGGTGAAACCGTGAAATTGGGGTATGCCGATCAGACTCATAACGATATTGATCCGGATAAGACCGTTTACCAGGTTATTTCCGGTGGAAATGATGAAGTGCAAGTGGGAGGGCGTTCCATTAATGCAAGAGCATACGCTTCACGGTTTAATTTCAGTGGTGCCGATCAGGAGAAAAAGTGCAATGTTCTCTCAGGAGGAGAACGCAATCGGTTACATCTGGCACTTACGCTGAAATCTGAAGCGAATGTATTGCTATTGGATGAGCCTACCAACGATATTGATGTGAATACCCTGCGAGCCCTGGAAGAAGGTCTTGACAGTTTTGCCGGTTGCGCCGTTGTTATTTCTCACGATCGTTGGTTTCTCGACAGAGTGGCTACTCATATTTTAGCCTTTGAAGGCAACTCATCGGTGTACTTTTTCGAGGGAAGTTACTCCGAATACGAGGAAAACAAGAAGAAAAGGCTGGGCGATGCAGGTCCTCACAGAATTAAATACAAGAAATTGGTTAAATGAAGATAGCTACATATATACATGATAAAAGCCGGATTTTATTCGGCTTTTGTTGTTTTTGTTAGGGTGTAAGTTATTGTTATTTAATTTATTATGAGTGTATTTTTTCCTCATTTACATTCCTTTCATTAGTCTTAAATAAACGTGCCTGATACATAGAATGATTCTAATGTTGAATTAACATTATTTAAAGCTGGTTTAAATAAAATTAGCATTTGTGATGTAATGCACACAAATACAGTCTGATAGTTATTTTTCTCTATCGATTCGACTATGTAATTATGTTGGTTTTGTTAAAGGGATAGTGAAAAACCTATCTTATAGCATTTGGCCGGAATGAAAATTTACTTACGTTTATCCCACCAAAACGATAGGAAAAGTAGGACATTAAAATCTAATGAAAATGAGAGTAGTATCGTTGCTTGCAGTTGTTCTTTTTGTTTGGAACTGGCAAGTAAAAGCGCAGGAGTCTTTCCATTTGGTAGCCGATAAAAGTTCAGTAGAAATAGACGGAACTTCGACTCTGCACGATTGGAATATGAAGACGGCTGATTTGAAATGTACCGCAGTGATGGGAATGGATGGGACAGTTATTAATAATATAGAAAATGTAGCATTCTCCTGTCCGGCGGAAAGCCTTAAAAGTGGTGAAAGCTCCATCATGGATAAAAAAGCTTACAAGGCTATAAAAAGTGATAAATACCCGGAAATTAGTTTTACTTCTGATAGTGTTGAGGATTTGAAAGCTGACGGGAATGAATTTAGCGGTGTGTTGGTAGGAAAACTCCAGTTGGTAGGGGTGACCAAAACCGTTAAAATTCCTTTCAAGGGGCAGGTTACTGATGCTTCTCATGCTGTTGTTTCAGGAAGTTTCGACCTGAAAATGTCGGAATACGGGATTGAGCAGGTAACCGCCATGTTTGGGGCTATCAAAACCGGAGACAACCTCACAATAAAATATCAGTTTGAATTAGGTAAATAAAAATGGCAGTGTTCGACCGTGAGTTGGATTTTGTGTGAATTACGGAAACATTGCACCAATAAATAAATAGTAACCACAGATTTTAACCAATTGTTATGAAAAGAGTATTCTTTCTTTTAGCAGGGTTATTGATTGCTTCGTTCACTTTTGGACAGCAATTCGAACAACCCAAACTTGATGGAAGCAATTTTACAAAAGTTCAAGCACATTTAGGCGCCGATTTTGCTCTGCAATATCAGGCTCTTACCCAATCGGCCGACGTACCGTTGACTCCGCTGGGTAAAGGTTTGAACCTGCCTACTGCCAACATGAAAATTTATGCCGACCTGGCTCCCGGAATTCAGGTTCACCTGACTTCTTACTTGTCATCTCGTCACCACGAAGAGACTTGGGTAAAAGGTGGATATCTGTTGATGGATCAGCTTCAATTCCTGAATTCTGATGCGATTAACAAAATTATGGAGAAGGTGACACTGAAGGCAGGTATGATGGAAATCAACTACGGTGATGAGCACTTCCGTCGTTCTGATAACGGTAATGTTCTCGGCAATGCTTTCGTAGGTAACTACATCATGGATGCATTCACTACTGCAGGTGCTATTGAAGCAATGTATCGCAACAACGGATGGATTGCTATGGCTGCGGTATCCAATGGCGCATTGAAACCTTCTTTGGTCAACTACAATGCAAAGGACAGCACTTACACTCCGCTCAATACAGGCGATCAGTTAGCTTACTACGGTAAGGTAGGTTTCGACAAACAGTTGACTGAAAATTTCCGTCTGCGTGCAACTTTATCTCTGTATAGCTGTGCAAATAACGCTGCTGGTTCTCTTTACTATGGTGACCGTACCGGTTCTCGTTATTACCTGGTTATGAAACCTCAAACTTTCAGCTCCAGTGATGTCGATATTACTTCAAACCATATGACAGGTCGTTGGAGTCCGGGTTTCACAGACAAAGACAACTCAACCATGTTCAACTTGTTTGCAAAATTCTATGGTCTGGAAGTTTTCGGAACTTTGGAAAAAGCAAAAGGAACAACTACCAGAGGTGCTGACTTCGATTACAATCAGTTCGCAATCGAAGGTCTCTATCACTTCGGTGGACAGGAGCAGTTCTATGTTGGTACCCGTTACAACAAAGTTAAAAACAGCGATGACATGTCAGTTGACAGGGTACAGGTTGCCGGTGGCTGGCACATGACTAAAAATATTCTGGCCAAATTGGAGTATGTAGATCAGAAATATAACAGCTTTGCCCAGTACGGTTCTAATGCCGGTTTCAAAGGCGTTATGTTCGAAGCTGGAATTTCTTTCTAAGTTCATCCAGGTTACATCCATAATATATTGTTTAGTAAAGACCTTCCCCCTTGGGGGAAGGTTCTGTTTTTTGTCTTTTCGTGATGCTGTTGGTCTGAAGTTCCACTATATTGGAACAAATTGATTTTAATTCGGGTATACGTTTATATAACCGGAAAGTGATATGAGAAGAAGGAGTTATATTGGGAAGGTATTATTTCAGGTTATTTTGTTTGTTTTCCTGTTCAATTCAAACGGATGGGCTATACGTTCCGGTTTTAGTGGAACATGTCAGCTGTCCAACGTCAGGATTGATGGCTCGACCAATGTTAACCAGTTCCATTTTTATTATGCTCATCCCCAGAATGAGAACTTTTCATTGACTTCGCTGCCAGGCGGTGCACCGGACGATGGTTCTCTTACATTTTACATCCCCATTGAACAAATTGATGCAAGTAATCCGGCGATGCTTGATGATTTCAAGGAATTGCTACAGGCATCAAAGTATCCGAAAATAAAAATCACCATCAGCAATGATGAGTTGCTACATATTTTTTCCTCCAACCATATCGATAATATTCCCCTCGATATCACCATTTCCGGAATAACCAATGACTATGAGACACCGGTAGAGGTGAATACCAATGAAGAAAATAGGGTCGTTATGAAAGGACGCACCCGGATTCAGTTGACCGATTACAACCTTTCTCCTCCCCGTCGTTTCCTCGGAATGATTCGGGTAAAGAATGAAGTATTTATTAATTTTGAGATCAATTTAATTACCCAAAAAGCCAATTCGCCGTGAAATTCAACACCAAAACTAGATACGGGATGCGTGTAATGATTGAAGTTGCGTTAAACGGAGATCCCGGAGGCATATTCCAGAAGGATATTGCCGAAAATCAAGATTTGTCAGTAAAATACCTCGATCAGATTATTGCGTCACTAAAAGCAGCCGGACTTATTACCAACCTACGCGGACGAAAGAGTGGTTACATTCTCGGTCGCGATCCCTCCCAAATAACCATCTATGATATACATCGTGCCTTTGAACCGGGAATTTGTATTGTCGATTGTCTTTCAAAAAATTTCGAATGTGACAAAGCCAGTAATTGTACTGCCCGGGATTTTTGGGATGTATTAAACCAGAAAATAGTCGATCATTTCAAAAGTATGACATTAGAGGCATTGGTTGCTGACGTAAGAAAACGCCATGAACCGAGCGTGTAAGCACCATTCTTCGAATTCTTTCACCGTATTCTTCTGATTTCACTGCTTTACCCAGGAATTTCAATTTTCTTTTGGTAACGGTACAGGTCCTGTTTAGTAATGGGGCCTTTGTTGCGTTACAAAATTGTTTTCCTCCCACATACGCATGTTACATTTCCTCATAATGCTATTAACTGTCGTGATAGATTCTCCCGAAAGGAGAAATGGAGGTTTGTGTTAATGTTCAGGTTTATAGTTGTTTATGTGATGATTTTTTGTGGATTGAAATCTTTCTCGCGCTGTAACAATATTGTAATTTTTCCTTAACCGGGGTGTAACAACCTCGTACCACTTTTGCCAACGGAAAGTTACTTTAAGTTATCTAACAATGAGAAAAATTCAATTCAGCTTACTGTTGCTGATCATGATCAGTGGCAGTCTATTTGCACAATCAGCAAAAACGGAAACCGGTAATGCTGATTTTAAACCACACGGAAAAGCTTTTGCAAAGGTTTTCAGTGATTTCAAGTATGAACAAAGTCAGCCGGCTTTCGAAATCACCCGGGCTTATTTCGGTTATGAATATGCTTTTAGCCAGCAATTTTCGGGGAAAATCAATTTCGATATCGGAAATCCGGGTGTTGGTGGTCTGCAAATGACAGCGTACCTGAAAAATGCATTTTTGCAGTATACTAATGATAATCTGAAATTTGACTTCGGTTTGATTGGAACCAAGCAGTTTAATCTTCAGGAAGGCATTTGGGGGCACCGCTACCTCTACAAATCGTTCATGGACCAGCATGGTTATGGTGCCAGCGCTGATTTGGGTGCTTCAATGGTATTGAAACTCGCTCCTGCAGCAAGTTTTGATGTGTCTATTTTGAACGGTGAAGGTTACAAGCATCTGCAGAAGGACAGCGTTCTGATGTATACGGCTGGTGTAACAGTAAAGCCGGTTAAGAACCTTTATGCCCGCCTGTATGTTGATTACATGAAAAAAACTGTTGCTCAAACCACGTACACCGCATTTCTGGGGTATACCGGTGACAAATTTACCGCCGGTGCTGAATACAATATTCAGCAGGGACACGGCAATGTAACCGACCACAATCTCTCAGGGGTATCGTTGTATACTACCGTGAATGTGGGAAAAAAATCGGATGTCTTTGTTCGTTACGATAACCTGACATCAAAGAAAATTGGCGGAGCGACTGACGGATGGAATGTGGCCAAAGACGGAAGTCTGATTTTAGCAGGCTTGGAATTGAATCCGGTTAAAGGCGTGAAAGTATCACCAAACTTCAGGGTGTGGACTCCTGCACAAAGTGGAAGTGACACCAAGACAGGGTTTTACCTAAGCCTCGAGATGAAATTTTAAATCAATCTTCAATACACTCAATAGCAACTTTTAGTTTTTTGAATTAAAAACCTTTCAAAATGAAAAAGATCCTAATTTTATTGGCTGTCGTAACAGCGTTTACAGCATGCAAAAGCGGCAGTAAGAAAAAAGGTACTGATGAGAAGTCGGCCAAGACTGAAATCTCACTGAGTGCAGCAGGTTCTACTTTCGCTGGACCTTTCTACAAAACTGCTTTCAATAAGTATTTCGATTTAACCGGTGTTCAAACATCTTATGGTCTGACCGGATCGGGTGCTGGTATCCGCAGCCTGAAGGATCGCGTAGTTGACTTCTGCGGAAGTGATGCATTTTTAAGTGATGAAGAAGCAGCCCAGATGCCTGCTCCGGTTGTTCATGTTGCAACCTGTAGCGGTGCTGTTGACATTGCTTTCAACGTACCCGGAATCGATTCCATCAAGCTAAATCCTGAATTATTGGCTGATATTTTCCTCGGAAAAATTACTAACTGGAACGATGCAAAACTGAAAGCAATCAACCCCGATGTTAAATTCCCGAACCTGGCTATCTCAGTAGTTCATCGTTCAGACGGTAGTGGTACTACCTTTATCTTCAGCGACTACATGTCAAAGATCAGCAAGGAATGGAAGGATAAAGTTGGTGTTGGAAAATCCCTGAACTGGCCTACCGGTATGGGCGCCAAAGGAAATCCCGGCGTTGCCGGAACTATCAGTTCCACTGTAGGTTCTATTGGATACATTGGTTCTGACTATGCATTCGCCCAGAAAATCTCTTTTGCTCTGCTGAAAAATGCTGCCGGAAACTATGTTGCTCCTACCATCGCTGCTGTAAGTGCTGCCGGTAATGGTGATATGCCTGCTGATACCCGTATCATGGAAACCAATTCATCTGCTCCTGATGCTTATCCAATCAGTGGATTTACCTGGATCATCCTTTACAAAGAACAAGCTTACAACGGCCGTTCTTTAGCTCAGGCTCAGGCTACCCTGCAACTGATCGACTGGATGCTGGATCCTGCTGCGCAGGGAATTGCTAAAGAGTTGAAATATGCACCGCTGCCTGACAAAGTAGTTCAAATTGACAAAGCTATTTTACGAACGGTAACTTATAACGGACAACCGATACTCAAATAGAATGCTTCTAATTCATTTCAATGAATAGCGATAAGATTACTAAATACTTTTTATTTGCAGGATCGTTATTGATTCTGATTGTAGCAGGCGGTATGGTTTTCTCCCTTGTTGGAGGGGCCATACCGGCTTTTCATAAATTTGGGTGGCATTTTATCACGTCAACGAACTGGAATCCCACTGAAGGACGAGAAAATTACGGAGCAATGCCCTTTATTGCCGGTACGATGATTACTTCAGTACTGGCTTTACTGATTTCGATACCTATGGCATTTTCGACCTCGTTGTTTGTGTCTGAATATTTTCGTAAAACTCCTGTGGCATCTGTTTTAAGTTCACTAGTGGATTTGCTTGCGGGGATTCCTTCCATCGTATATGGACTCTGGGGTTTTTACACCCTACGCCCGTTCATCATGCATCTTGGACTCAGCCCTCAGGGATTTGGAGTTTTTACTTCAGGAATCATTCTGGCTATAATGATTATACCTTACGCAACCTCTCTTAGTAATGAAATCATTGTGATGGTGCCAAATGAGCTGAAAGAGGCAGCTTATTCGCTGGGGGCCACCCGGCTGGAAGTCATTTTTAATGTGATTGTTCCCAATGCCCGTTCCGGAATTGTGGCCAGTTATATTTTGGCTTTTGGACGTGCTTTAGGCGAAACTATGGCTGTTACGATGTTGATTGGTAATGATAATAAGATACCTCATAGTTTATTCGACACGGGAAATACGATGGCCAGTGTTATTGCCAATCAATTTGGTGAAGCCGACGGTTTGAAGCTAAGTTCGCTGATCGCCATTGGTCTTTTACTTTTCATTATTACCGCACTGGTGAATACCGCCGGTAAATTTATCATCAACAGATTGTCCTGACCGGATTAACTATTTTCAAACCGCAACGAAATGAAAGTGACAACTATCCGTGATAATTCAAGCACCCGAAATACAAAGAACAATATTTTTCTGGGTGTCGTTATCTTTTTCTCTTTGTTAACCATTTTGCCCATTATTCTAATTGCGGGAGAATTGGTTGTCAAGGGAATTGGGCAGATCAATCTCTCTTTTTTTACAGAAATTGCTCCTGACACGCTCCAGGCTATGGTAGCCAAAGCCAACGGGGAAATTATTCCGGGGGGGATTGCCAATGGTATTACTGGTTCTTTGCTGATAGTTGCCCTGGCAGCCGTGATGGCCATCCCGTTTGGAATTATTACGGGGGTTTATCTTTACGAAACTCCAGGCAAACGATACTCCAATCTTATTCGTGATACCGCTGATGTACTACAGGGGGTTCCGTCTATTGTACTAGGGCTCATTGTCTACCTTTGGGTTGTGAAGCACATTACCCATAGCTATTCTGCTCTGGCTGGAAGTGTATCATTGGCCATCATGATGTTACCCTTAATTATTCGCTCAACGGAAGAAACCCTCAAGATGATTCCAGGAACACTTAAGGAAGCTGCAGTTGCTCTGGGTGTACCTTATCATAAAATTATACTTCGTGTTCTGATCCCTTCAAGTTTCAGTGGATTGCTTACCGGTATTTTGATTTCTATTTCGCGAATTCTTGGCGAAACCGCACCGCTTATGTTGACAACGTTGGGGAACCCTCAGATTAACTGGGATATTACTCATCCGACCAGTGCTGTACCGCTATTGATTTGGCAATTTTACAACGACCCGAACATGGTTGAATTGATTTGGAGTTCCTCCCTCTTCCTGATGGGATTTGTACTCACGTTAAACATCATCTCAAAACGAATTTCGGCAAAGCACAGTATTCATTAACTTAGCAGCAAAAGATACTGCCGGTTAGCAGATGAGAAGAAAAAACGAAATTTTGAACAGTAAAGCATTCCCGGCTTAAATCGAACAATATCGATGAACGAAAATATTATTGAAATTAAAAACCCCGTTTTATCTATTCAGAACCTGTCGATTGCATACGACAAGGGAGATAAGTATGCCGTTAAAGATGTTTCGGTTGATGTAAAACGTGATGCCATTACAGCAATTATGGGACCTTCGGGTTGTGGTAAAAGTACGTTATTGCGGGCTATTAACCGGATGCACGAGTTGTATCCGAACATTGTCACCCAGGGAAAAATCCTGTTGAATGAGGAGGATGTGTATG
>ENA-ORXD01001234-ORXD01001234.1-sediment-metagenome-genome-assembly--contig:-NODE-1234-length-22749-cov-3.786918_pt1 | contig 22749 bp, 18 predicted proteins | sample MGYA00237862_ERZ511471 | MGnify/ENA metagenome assembly ERZ511471
TCTGCCTCCACAGAGGCAATAATCCTTCCCACACCCAGCCAATCCCCCGTAAAATATACCCGGGCAACGCAAATGCCCCGCCCTTCGGCCACCCCACTTGCATTACCTCAACAGGAAAAGATTCTGTTAATCCAGGTGGATGATCTCACCACAGACAATCCTAGAATGATCTCGATATGGGGATTATTCATAGCCTTCTCAGACCAACCCAATCTGATTTTTAAAAGTATTTTCCCATCGATAGAGAATTCCTCATGGTCACAGGAAATTAGAGGAAGTTTTGAGCTCAGCCCCGACGGGGAACTTTCAAAAGACTACATAACAAGATTAGAGTCAATGGGGATTGAATGGGATGGCTATATCCTGATCGACAATCAATTTATTGATCAATACGGCAATGCTTTCACTCACACCACACTCTCACCCTACCTACCGCCCACCGCGGAGCCGGAAGCGATCCTCCGTCAGGAAAAAATCTTTTTGAACAAAACCTGCCAATATCTGTCTCAACAAGAAAATGATCTTTCCGCAGATTTTGATTGGCAGGCGGTCGCATCCGGACATTTCCTCAGCGACTTAAGGCTGGATTTCCTGTTGATGGGATGGCAGTGGTTGGTTGAAAACGGTTCAATCCAAAACTGTGAAGTCCTTACCTGAGCAATCATTCTTTTCTGTTCCCGGCATTGAAAAATTGCCCTCCCAAAACACACCTCTGCAAGAAAACACCTCGAGCAAGCGAGGTGTTTTCATTTACATACTTTAGAGAACAGAATCAGGCCATCAGCGGCTAAAATACTCCAGAGGCAGAAAATCAGTGCGATTGGCATAAATTAATCGGCTGAATCCCTCATCAAAATCAATTCGGGTAATTCCGGTGTTGTTAATCACAAAAAGTATTTCGCTGGTTTCCGGAATTTTCAGTAAAGCCGACATAAAATAATTATAAAATCCAAAATGACTGACCACGGCTACTCTGTCCTGAGTACCGCCATGCCGCGCAAAGAGCGTTTGCAAAAAACGCTGTGCTCGGGGTAAGCGCTCCTCTCTCTCCTCAAAAGGCCTGTTCCACCAACCGCTGTCATCAATCGAGTCCGGCAAGACCAAATCCGGAAAACGTCTCAGTAAATCATTCCTGCCAAAGCCTGGTAAGCCAATCCGTTCCTCAGTTTCCGGATTTTTTTGATAAATTCCGCCACATTCATGTGCATCTTTCCACCCAACCAGCGGTAAATTCAAGGCTTTTGCCAGCATGGAACCTGTTTGTAACGCCCGCACCATCAGACTGGAATAAATGTGCGTGATCCCAAACCCTGTTTGATCGTGATCACCATTTTTTTCCTGCGGGATTGTTGGCAGAGCCGTGCTGAGATAATTTGCCAGAAGCTTTGCCTGAACCTGACCGTTCTCAGATAGCTCCGGGTCTGCACTTCTGCCATCCGATGAACCAGTTTCTATCCACAACGCGTTGTTAAACGATTGAGCATGGCGAATAAAATAGAATTGCATTCTAAAAATTCTCCTTCGCGAAAAATTGCAACGCTCTAATTGTAATCTGAGTTTGCCAACCACAGCGCTTTTATCAAAAGCCAAAATGTATAAGGATTTCAAAAAAGAGCTTAAAGTAAAACCTGACTCTCATGATAGAATGTATCAGCATGTTATTATTTAGAAATGGAGAAAATTTTGGATAGTAAAACCACCCCTACTGCTGTGGCAGAAAATCTTGTCGTTACCATGGATTACAAATTATTCGTGGATGGCGAGCTGTATGATTCCTCGGAAGAGGAAGGCCCTATTGCTTTCTTGCAAGGACATCAAAATATTATTCCAGGGCTTGAAAAAGAATTGTACGGCCTGGAAATCGGTGCTTCAAAAAAGGTTCGCGTGAACCCCGAGGATGGTTATGGCCAGCCAGATCCCGAAGCGGTGATGAGCGTTCCCCTCAGTGATATGCCGGAAGAAATCCCGGTGGAAGTGGGTGTGGAACTTGAACTTCGTGACGAGGATGACGAATTAATTGGCGCGACAATTACCGAAGTGGGCGAGGATTTTGTCCTGTTAGATTTCAACCACCCACTCGCAGGTAAAATACTTGATTTTGATATTACCATCCGGAAACTGCGCAACGCTACCAGCGAAGAACTGGATCATGGGCATATCCACTCACACTGATTCTGTTTCTTATCGATCGAAACCAAAATGCCCCAACTTTTACGAGCTTGGGGCATTTTTAATCTTACGAAAATATTTTGGCTCAGGTTGTCGGATCCGCCGCTTTCGGCATCCACTTCCACATCAAAGCCGCGGCCAACAAGGCCATTGCTGCGCCAAACAGGAAGGGCGCTGAAGGGCCAAACCCTTGCCAGCTTCCCGCTCCCTGCCATAAAAGTCCTGCGATCACCGATGCAGGGAAATCCAGTACTCCCAAAACCGCGTTATAGGTACCATAAGCAGTGCCTCGTAATTCCTCTGGAACCAGATCCGCCACCATGGCCTTTGCGGTACCAAAAGCCATCCCATAATAAGAACCATACAGCACATATAAAACCCACACCTGCCAGCCGGTTTGCGCCAGACCAAAACCCAGGTAGATCAACGCGTAAACCAGCCAGCCCCCAATGATCAATTGGCGGCGCCCTACCCGATCCGATAGGGATCCGGCTGGAGCTGACACGAGCGTATACACCAGATTAAAAACCGCCAGCATTGCCAGAATTCCAATCACACTGATCCCTCTCTCTTGCGCCCGCAGCACTAAAAACGCGTCCGAGGAGTTCCCCAAATCAAAGACTGCCACAATCAGCATGAAAACCACAAAAGGTTTTCCCAGCGAGCGGAACGCGAATTTTGGCAATTCGTGTTCTCGCTTCGTTTCGACTTCTTTCGCTCCCAATGCGAGTGTAAGCACGGCCAAAAAAGCGGGAATCAAACTGAATAACACCAAAGTTCGAAAAGTTTTTAACCCCAGATTGACCTGATTGGTTTGAGCCGCCCACACCACCGCCAGCGCGATCAGCAGGCCCAACACAGCACCGCCTGTATCTGCAGCCCGATGAAAACCAAACGCCAGACCGCGGTCCTCATCATCTACAGAATCTGCCACCAGCGCGTCCCGCGGAGCAGTCCGGATCCCTTTACCTGCACGATCCGCCCATCGAACACCAGCGATCACTCCCCATGAGTTCGCGATTACAAAAAATGGCTTAGCCAGCGCGGAAATTCCATATCCCGCCACCGCGAGCCATTTTCTTGATTGTAATTGATCAGATAACCATCCCGAAAATACCTTTAAGATACTGGCGATGGCCTCTGCCACTCCCTCAATCACACCAATCAGATTGGTTTTGACACCCAACACATTGGATAGGAACAAAGGTAAAATGTTGATCACCATCTCGCTGGAAACATCCATAAAGAAACTGGTCAGGCTGACTGCCCATAAATTTGCCGGCAGGCTTTTCAACTTTCCCCAGATTTCTGTCTTCTCCTTCATCCATTTCTCCCTGATAGAATCAACCGTTGTTTGTCTTTCTGAATTTATGTTGCCAATATTTGAAAACAGAAATCACACCTTTTGCGCCAGACAGTAATTTTTGTTTCCACAAACGATAGATCTGTTAATATGCTTTTACGGCTCCTGAAATCTCTTACAGTGGTTTGAACCGCTGGTACAAACGCCGCATTCTTTGTTAAGCAGAAACGCGCGCGGTCTTCTGCCAGTTCCTTCTGAATCGCGCTTTGGCACCGATAACCGATATTATATCGTTATCCTTCTCTCAAATCCTGAAATCTGAAAACCGCAAAATTATTTTGTCATCAGGGGTCCAGGTTAAACAGAACTTAACAAAAATTCATAGAATTGTCTATAATAAAGTATGCGCATGACTCGCTTCATCACGAAACCATTTTGTGCTTAACAACTCAGCGTCTCACCGCTGGCGCAATCCAGGAATAGACTTATGCTAAATGATATTCAATCCATACAGTATCAGTGGGATAGCACCCACCTTGGCCGTACCATGGAACTAAAAGTGTATGGCAAAGAAGGCAAACCGGTTTTGGTTTTTCCGACCCGGGGAGGAAGATTCTTTGATTTTGAAAATTTTGGAATGGTCGATGCATGCCTTCCTTTCATCGAATCCGGAAAGATCCGGCTGTACACAGTGGATAGCGTGGATAATGAATCGTGGTTGAATGCATCTCTCCCTCCTGTCAATCGTGCCCGCCGCCACGAAGAATACGATGCTTATATCATTCATGAAGTACTCCCGTTCATCCACAAAGACTGTGGCTATCGCGGAAAGATCATCACGATGGGTTGCGACATGGGTGGGTATCACGCGGCCAATTTCTTTTTCCGCCACCCTGAATTTTTTGACGCAATGGTCTCCCTCAGCGGGTTCTTCCATCTTCAGATGTTTATTGGCGACTACATGGACGAAAATGTTTACTTCAATTCGCCTTTGCATTACCTGCCCAATCTGGATGACCCGAGAATACTGCAGCTCTATCGCAAGAGTGATATCTGTATCTGCGTGGGACAGGGCCAATGGGAAGAATCCATGATGGCGCACGCGTATGCCATGAAAAAAGTTTTAAAAGATAAAGATATTCCCTGCTGGGTAGATTTCTGGGGGCCTGATGTCAGCCATGATTGGGTTTGGTGGCGCCAACAGCTTCCTTACTTTCTGGATCAACTCAACTTGTAAACAGATTGCCTGACCTATTAAACCTGGAACACCCCACACCGGGGATCGCGCTCCGGGATAATTATGCCTGGAGGGTTATTACACATGCTAAAATTTCCTGATGGCTTTTTATGGGGAGCTGCCACTGCTTCTTACCAGATTGAAGGTGCCTGGCAAGAGGATGGAAAAGGGGCAAGCATATGGGATCATTACTCACACCAACCTTATCGCATATTTAGCAATGATACCGGTGACGTGGCCTGCGATCATTACCACCGCTATGTTGAAGATGTCGCGTTAATGAAATCTCTTGGATTGCAGGCCTATCGTTTCTCAATTTCCTGGCCGCGCGTACTCCCTTCAGGCTCTGGCCCGATCAACGCCAAAGGGCTGGCTTTTTACGACCGCCTGGTCGATCAGCTCTTAGAAGCGGGTATTATGCCCTGTCCGACTCTATATCATTGGGACCTGCCCCAGGCTCTGGAAGACAGAGGTGGGTGGGCTAATCGCGACAGTGCCGATTGGTTTGCCGATTACGCTCGGGTCATGTTCAACCATCTTGGAGATCGGGTGAAATTCTGGTTCACCCTGAACGAGCCGTTTGTTTCTTCTTTCATCGGGTACGGCGAAGGCCGCCACGCACCCGGTTTGGCCGACACTTCCCTGGCCTACCAGACCGCGCATCATTTGCTTTTAGCCCACGGCAAAGCCGTGCAGGTTTTCCGGAGCGGGAGTAATCCAGGAAAAATTGGCATTGTCCTCAATCTTTCCCATTACACTCCAGCTAGCAAATCCGAAGCTGACCTGTTAACCTACCAACGGGTTTATGAGCAAAACACGGGGCTGTTCCTTTCCTGCCTGTTTAAAAACACTTATCCGGAATATCTGTTCAACTGGATTGGTGCTCACCAGCCAAAAATCGAAACTGGAGATTTAGAAACAATAAGCGCGCCCCTGGACTTTCTGGGAGTGAACTATTACATGTCTAATAAAGTATCGTATGATCCCCATGGAACCCTGATGCGCGCGCACGTGGAACAGATCAGTTCGCCCGGCTGGGGAAAAACCGATATGGGATGGGCTGTTCACCCGGCTGGCCTGACCGCTATGCTCCAGGATGTTTCCGATAACTATACAAAGCTTCCAATCTACATCACCGAGAATGGTTCCGCCTTTTCCGATGATCCGGACGAAAATGGCTTTGTGAAGGATCCGGCCAGGGCCAATTACCTGCGTGATCATTTGGCCGCAGCTTACCAGGCGATTGAAAAGGGTGTAAACCTGAAGGGATATTTTGTCTGGTCTCTGCTCGATAATTTCGAATGGGCTTTGGGGTACGCTCCACGTTTTGGAATCATCCGGGTAGACTACAAAACTCTGAAACGGACACCCAAGCTCAGCGCCTTGTGGTATCAAAAAACGATCCAAAACAACGGCTTTGAGGAGTAATCCGAGCGCTCCTATCAGGACTTTCCCTGAACTTGTTGGAAAACCAGACCTTGTTCGCGCCCCAACCGGGTAAAGTGCTGCGTGGTACAATCGTTGGCGCAGCCAAATAACGTAATCGCTGCTTGAGGACTCGCTTTAGCTTTTCTTATTCTAAGCTCGGCTGACAGGGGAATAGCCCCATCTACCGGGCTTTGGGTTCCATCGCATTGGAAACCAACAAACCATTAAAGGATTGTGATTTTTTACCGTCACTGTTGTCAAAAAAGGACCACAACACTTTTTATGAAACCAACTGAGCGCAATACCATGCCAATCACCCTCGCCCATCGAACCAATGCCTTCCAGGAATCCGTCATCCGGGAAATGACCCGGCTTGGGGATGAGTGCGGTGCGGTCAATCTGTCTCAGGGGCTTCCGGATCTGGAACCACCGCTAGCAGTGCTGGAAACAGCTCTGGAAGCCATCCGCGGAGGGGACAACCAGTACACGTTCCCCTTTGGTTCCCCCGAATTTCGTTCCGCGTTATCCCGGAAGTATGCCGCTTACAACGGCATACAGGCGGATCCCGAAACAGACATTACTGTGACCTGCGGGGTAAGCGAAGCGATTATGGCCGCCATACTGGCCTTAACCATGCCGGGGGACGAGGTCATCATCTTCGAACCCTGGTATGAAAACTACGTTCCAGACTGTTTGATGGCAGGAGTTACTCCGCGATTTGTTTCTCTTCATGAGCCGGAATACAAATTTGACCTGTGCGAACTCCGTTCAGCGTTTAACAATCACACCCGTCTGGTGATCATCAACACACCTCACAACCCCACTGGCCGTGTTTTCTCTCGCTCCGAGTTGGAGCAGATTGCAGCGCTTTGCCAGGAATACGGTGTGATCGCGGTGACCGATGAAATTTATGAACACATCCTGTTTGAAGGCCGCCGGCATACCAGTATCGGCAGCCTGGACGGCATGCAGGACCGCACTGTCACCATTGGCGGTCTTGGGAAAAGCTACGCGGTGACTGGCTGGCGGGTGGGTTGGAGCGTGGCCTGTGCGGAATTATCTCTCCCAATCCGCAAGGTACACGATTACCTCACGGTCTGTGCTCCGGCGCCCTTCCAGACTGCCGGGATCACCGCGCTGGACTTACCGGAGACCTACTATATCCAGATGCGCGAGAAATACCTCTCTGGGCGCGCCATTCTGCTGGAAGCGCTTGCCGCCGCGAGCTTCACTTTTCACCAGCCCGAAGGAGCTTACTTCGTCATGGCCGATTTCGCCAACCTTAACTGGGATCAAAATAAATACCACCGGCCTGGTTGGTCGCTGGACCGCAATTTTGCGGAATATATTGCCCGGGATATCGGTGTAGCTATCGTTCCGGGCTCCAGCTTTTATATTGGCAGAGGACAGGGAAATACCCGTGTCCGCTTCAATTTTGCGAAAAAAGAAGAAACCCTGCGAGAAGCAGCCCGTCGTTTACTGCGTTTCCAACCCTGACCTGCTTCAGAGATAGCAGGGTTTATTACCGGTATCTGTGGACATCATGAACCACAACAAAAGCTTTTTCAGGTTACTCAAAGCATTCCTGTTCATCCCGATACTGCTGGCTGCCTGCAGCTCGGGAGCATCTTCTTACAGTACGCTCACTCCCTCTGTTGATCCAGCCGCGGTACTGGAGACCCCACCGCCAGATGCCGGTGCACCGCTTCTGGAGCCTGTCCAGCTGCCGTCACCAACAGCGTCTGCCACACCAACCGCATCCCCACTTCCAACCCTCACTCCCAGTCCTTCTGTCACGCCAACTGCGCCGCCAACCCTTCCGGATGAACATTACATCACTAATATCTCCGGACACAGGCAGTTCTTCCCATTGGGCTGCGAAACCAGCGCTGCGATTGATTGGGCTGTTTATTTTGGCGTGTATATTAATGAATATGAATTTCAGCACAAAATCCCGCTTTCCGATAATCCTGACCTGGGATTTGTTGGCAATGTTCGGGATCCCTGGGGACAAACCCCACCCTATTCTTATGGGGTTCATGCCGGGCCAATTGCCAGTTTACTGACTGACTATGGTATGCCAGCCAAAGGCCTGAAAGGATATACCCTGGAAGAGATAAAAGCCGAGGTTGCCGCTGACCGTCCGGTGATTGCCTGGGTGATTGGCAATGTGGAGGGCGGTGTTCCCGCTGAGTACACAGATTCGCAAGGAAACACAACCATTGTAGCAGCCTATGAACATGTAGTTATCGTAACCGGATACAACCCAGACCGCGTCCGTTATATGAACAACGGTCGTTTCTATGAAACACCCAATGAAGTATTTCTGAATTCCTGGGGGGTTCTGGGAAACATGGTGGTCGTAAATGAGGGAGAACCATTACCCAAGCCGGTCCCATAATCTTCAAACAGATAAATTTTCCATTTTGGTGAATTTTCGGATATACTGAATTTTATATTCTAATAATCGTTCTATATAAAGACCATGAAAATGATAAAAACACTCACCAACGCCATTCTTTATACGCTCACAAGCATTGGTTGCCGGATTGAAGATACCGAGCTGGAAAAAGTCCCTGCGGAAGGGCCTTTGATAGCTGTTGCCAATCACATCAACTTCCTGGAAGTGCCTATTAATGTTCTCCGCCTTGCCCCGCGGCCTGTTACCGGGTTTTCAAAAATCGAGAATTGGGACAACCGCTTTTATAAATTCCTCTTCACCCTCTGGGATGTGATCCCGATCACCCGCGGTGAAGTGGACCGGGAAGCATTCCGTCAGGCAGAAGATGCCTTGAAGCATAAAAAAATCCTTGCGGTAGCCCCCGAGGGCACCCGCAGTAAAGACGCCACGCTTCAGCGCGGGCTTCCGGGTGTGGTGATCCTTGCCCTGCGCTCCGGCGCTCCCATCCTCCCGATGGCTGCCTTTGGCCATGAAAATTTTCATCAAAACATTCGCCGCCTGAAACGAACTGATTACAAGATCCGTGTCGGCACGCCGTTTCACCTGGTCGCCGGCGAAAACGCGCTCTCTCGCGAGGCCCGCCAGCAGATGACAGATGAGATCATGTACCAGATCGCCGCCCTGCTCCCGCCGCAATATCGCGGGGTGTACTCGGATCTCTCCCAGGCTACCGAAACCTATCTGCAATTCGAACCCGGGGCTGCCAGCAGCCTCCAAAAAGCCTTATCCTGACCAACCGGGAGCCAATATGTTCGGGAAGCAGGGTTCACGCGATATCACATTGTCCTATCTTAAAAAGGCTTATCCATACGTGCCTGAAGACAATACTTTTACCATCCGGATCGCGGTGGCGGAATATATCGACTTGTTCAATTCTCTCGATCCAACCCCGTTTGGCATCCGGGACCTTGCGCCTGATTTAATTGATTTTTTGAATACATGTTCCAGTGATATTCCCTTCAAATATGCGGTAAAATTGGAAATCAATATTGGCAACCGCCAAAAAGATGATAAACTTGAACAGGAAATTCTGCATGGATTCAAGCATTATTTTGAATACATTGTTAGCATCGAGCAGGAAAAAATCCGGCGTTCACGCACCAGAATGGGTAAATACGTATTGATGTCATTTTTCTTTATCACTTGTTCCGCTTTATTGAGCAGGATCACGGCAGAGAATTTCATGGTCAACTTTCTCCAGGAAGGCTGCCTGATTGGCGGTTGGGTCTTCCTCTGGCAAGCTTTTGATATGAATTTCATCCACATGGATGAAATCAAAGACACTCTGAAACAGTATGTGCGTTTGGCATCGGCTCAAATAGCCTTTTCCTATCCCATCACTTTCACTACCACTACTACTACCGGCTAACCCCGTTTGATCTGCGCAGATCAAGGGGGAAATTCAAGGTCAGGCAATTATATGCCGCGATCCTTTCCCCCTTTTTACCTGGTAATTAAAAACAAAATAGAAATAAATGGATCATTATTCAAATGATTTATTGATTATAAAGAATGGACAGCTATGAATCATCAAAAAAACATCAATCTTTTTATTCTGGGGTTCGGTAAAGTTGGGCAGGCTCTGGTCAGGCAAATACTGGCTGCCAGGGCTCAGCATGATACCTATCCCCTGAATCTCCATATCGTCGGGCTGGCGGACAGCCGCGCCCTCCTGTATCGTGCTGGCGGGTTAGAAATTCCACAAATCCAAACTGCTCTGGATCATAAAGAACAGGGGCTGTCGCTGGAAAGAATTGAATCGGTCCATTCCGTGGACAGCATCAATTCGCTGTTGAACCCGGGTGACATTCTGATTGACACCAGCGCTTCCCCACACACCATGCCGCAACTCCTGCGCGCGGTCGAAGTTCAGGCGGGGGTTGTGCTGGCAAACAAAATCCCGTTGTGTGGCACCTGGGCAGATACCAGCCGATTGTTTTCTTATCCTCTCCTGAGATACGAAGCTACCGTTGGCGCGGGTCTCCCGGTCATCAACACCCTTAAATCGTTGCTCGAAACCGGGGATAGACCACAATCGATCACCGGTTGTTTGAGCGGCACATTGGGATACCTTTGTTCCTGCCTGGAGGCAGGTATTCCATACAGTCAGGCCGTGCGGGACGCCTTGTCCCTGGGATATACCGAGCCCGACCCGCGCCAGGACCTCAGCGGCATGGATGTGGCACGTAAGGCAGTTATCCTCTCTCGTACAGCCGGAATTCCTGCTGAACTTTCCGATTTATCAGTCGAACCCCTTTATCCCATGGAATTGGAAAAGGTTTCGACCAGTGAATTTCTCCAGCTTGCCGCCCGTGAGGATGCGTATTATGCTGGCCTGGTCAGCCAGGCGGCGGCGGAACAAAAAGTCCCCCGCTACACAGCCAGCATCACGCCGGATGGTATTCAGATCGGCTTATCGCTGGTTGGCAGGTCAGGCTCGCTTGGTTCACTGAAAGGGCCGGATAATTACATTGCGCTCCAGACTGAACGCTATCCCCAATCCCCACTGGTTATTTCCGGTCCCGGCGCAGGGATTGAAGTCACTGCTGCTGGAGTCTTCAGTGATGTGATCCGGCTGGCGCGCGAACTATACGGTAGGAGTTGAAGAATGAGAACACTGGTGATGAAATTTGGTGGAACTTCTGTTGGAAACGCGCAGGCCCTCACCCAGGCTGCCTGCATTGTAAAAGACCAGAAAACGCATTGGGACGCACTGGTTGTCGTCGTATCTGCGATGAACGGTGTGACCAACACCCTCTTACAATGCGCGCAGGCTGCCACGCGCGGGGAAGAACAAACATACACTCGTCTGATTGGTGAACTGCGTTTCAAGCATCTGAAAATTGTGGATACTCTGATCGCTGATCCTGTCAAAATTACTGATCTGACTGGCATGATTGAGCAGCATATCAATGAACTCGGCGCGATTTGCAGCAGCGTGAATGTACTGGGCGAAATTACCCCACGAGGGATGGACACGATTTCCTCTCTTGGAGAACGCATGAATGCCCGCGTATTTTCAGCGCTTCTCAACCAAATGGATATTTCAAGCCAGCCATTGGATGCCACCCAATTGATTGTTACCGACAGCAATTTCCAGAACGCCCACCCGCTGATGGAAGCCACCCGCGCCAGAGTGCAGCAAAACCTGGTTCCCCTTCTGGAGCAGGGTGTCGTTGTGGTAGTCACCGGCTTCATCAGCGCCAACGAGGATGGAATTATCACCACCCTCGGGCGCGGGGGCAGCGATTACACTTCTTCTATTCTCGGAGACGCGCTCGACGCCGATGAGGTGTGGACCTGGACAGATGTGGACGGTGTCATGTCCGCTGACCCGCGCATCGTGCCCCAGGCGCAGGTGATCCCCGAAATCTCATTCAGTGAAGTGGGAGAACTGGCTTATTTTGGCGCCAAAGTGCTTCACCCCAAGACCATCCGCCCAATTATCGAACGCAATATTCCGCTGTGGGTCAAAAACACATTCAATTCATCTCATCCCGGGACCCGCATCAGTCAGAATCCGGTCTCCATCCCCGGCAAGGTAACCGCCATCACCACCATCCGGGATTTAAGCATGATCACAGTGGCTGGACGAGGCATGCTGGGCGTTCCCGGCATCGCCGCCCGCACCTTTTCCGCGGTGGCTCGCCAGGGCGCCAGTGTACTCATGATCTCCCAATCCTCCTCTGAACAATCGATCTGCTTTGTCATCCCTACTGAAACCGCGCCAGAAGTGATTCGTTCCCTGGAGGAAGAAATGGCCCTGGAATTAATGCGCAAAGATATTGACCGCATCTGGGCGCAGGATGATATGGTCATCCTGACTGTCATTGGGGCGGGTATGCGCGAAACCCCGGGAGTCTCGGCCCGTATTTTCGGCGCGTTGGGGCGCTCTCAAATTAATGTGATTGCCATAGCCCAGGGCTCTTCAGAGTACAGCATCTCCATGGTGGTTGCCGCTCCGGATGCCGACCGGGCTGTTCAGCAAATTCATCAAGAAGTCATCGAAAATGAAAAAGGAGGTGTGTCATGACAAAAATCCCTGTTGCTGTCCTGGGCGCGACCGGAATCGTGGGTCAGCGTTTCATCCAGTTACTGCAAAATCATCCCTGGTTTGAGATCACCGCTTTGGTAGCCTCTGAACGTAGCGCTGGTCGCACCTACCGGGAAGCCTGTAATTGGGTACTGGAAGGCGACCCGCCAGAGGCCTTGTTGGATCAGTTCGTCCAGCCGTTGAAAACAGACCTCCCCGCTCGCCTTATCTTCTCCGCTTTGCCTTCCCCTATCGCTCGTGTGGCGGAACCACGCTTCGCCGAGGCTGGCTACGCGGTTTGCTCAAATGCTTCCGCCTTTCGCCAGGACCCGGACGTCCCGGTCATTATTCCTGAGGTGAATGGCGATCATATCAAGATGGTGGAATGGCAGGCCGCCAGACGAGGTTGGAAAGGTCTGATCGTCACCAGCCCAAACTGCACCACCACCGGCGCGGTCATGCCACTTAAACCTCTTGACCAGGCCTTCAGAATCACCCGCTTCTTCGCCACCAGCATCCAGGCTGTCTCCGGAGCCGGGTACCCTGGGTTGGCCTTTATCGATATGTCCGATAACCTGATCCCGTATATCAACGGAGAAGAAGAAAAGATCGAGAGCGAAAGCCGTCTGCTGTTAGGTCAAATCAAAGGTCACGAGCGTGTTCCCGCTGTCATGAAGATCAGCGCCCAGGCCAATCGCGGGCCAATCCAGCATGGGCACACCGTTTGCCTGTCAATTGAACTCGAAAAGAAGCCCTCTGTTGAAGAGGCCATCACTGTCCTGAAAAACTACCGCGGGCCGGAAATCGCCTGGGGGCTTCCCAGCGCCCCGCCCAGACCAATCATCGTGCGGAGCGAACCGGACCGCCCGCAGCCGCGCCGTGACCGCGACACCCAGAATGGGATGGTCGCCACCGTGGGACGGGTCCGTCCCTGTCCCATCTTTGATCTGAAACTGGTTTCCGTCGTTCACAATGCCATCCGGGGCGCGGCAGGCGGCTCGGTATTGAATGCGGAACTCCTGGTATCAGGAGGGTACCTCTCATGAAATGTTTTGGACGCGCAGCGATCAGCGAATTTCTGGGAGATCAAATCGTTTTCCGGAACTTGCTCCCGTTTGATTCCCGCCTGCCCGGGCTGCCCGAGCTTCGCCAAAAATTAAACTTTCCCGAAAACTTTTTACCACGCAAGTCCATGCCGGAATACGGCGCGGTGATTGCCGAGATCGTGCAGGCGGCTCGTCAGCTTACCCAGCCAAAAACGTCCATCCAACGCGTCATTTATGTCGGGGATACCCGCATGAACGATGGGCAGGCATTTCTGAATATCTGTCGCGCAGCCGGATGGGAAGGGATTGCCTTTATCGGGTCGGATCGCCTGGAGCCTTTGAAAATAGAGCTGGAAAAGCACAATGACCAGACATTGTATATCGTCAACCGCTGGCAAGCAGTCAATAGTTTTGAGGTTTTTCTGGCGGAAAGCAATTTCAAAATCAGTGAAGAAACCGCTGTGCTGTTTGATCTGGATAAGACACTTCTCGGCGCGCGCGGGCGCAACGATAAGGTCATCGACGCCAAAAGATTACGCGCTGCTGAAGACACGCTGCGGGACGCACTGGGCAGTGATTACAACCCCGACCTGTTTCAAGAGGCCTACCATATCCTGAACCAGATCGAATTCCACCCCTTCACCGCAGATAACCAGGATTATCTGGTTTATATCTGCCTGATCATCAGCAGCGGGCTGATATCCCTGCCGGAACTGACCTCGTCGGTACGCGCCGGAAAACCTTCCCAATTTCAGGATTTCCTGGAGTATGTGGAAGAGCGGAATGGTTCGCTCACCCCAAAGGTTCACGAGATCCATGACAGTGTTCTGGCCCGTGTTCAATCCGGTGACCCGACTCCCTTCAAGTCCTTCCGTTCCAACGAGTTCAGGCGCACAGTCGAGCATATGGGACATCTCGCGGACACCTCCTCTGTTGAAGAGATGCTGGCAGAGGAAATTGTCATCACCGCCGAAATTCACGCGATTGCTAACCGCTGGAAAAGACAGGGAGCTTTATTGTTTGGCCTCTCGGATAAGCCGGATGAAGCCACCCTTCCCTCTGAGGAATTAAAAAACCGGGGATATTTACCCGTTCATCGTGTAATGACACATGTAATAGGAGAAGAATGATGGCCTATAACTGCTGGTATGAATGCATCCACGACCGTTCCGAACGCTATTCGATCTTTGATGTCATCTACCGTTGTCAGGATTGTGGCGGTCTGCTGGAAGTGGAACATGACCTGGAAGCCCTGAAAGATCGCAGCGCGGAAGAATGGAAACAACTCTTCGACCAGCGCACGCATTCCAAAAACTTCCCTTTCGGAAGTGGTGTGTGGGGTAAAAAAGAATGGATTGCCCCCCTGGTAAAAGACGAGAATATTGTCTCGATGTATGAAGGCAATTCCAATATTTACAACGCGCATCGCCTGGGCGAACAGATCGGCCTGCCTGACCTGTGGCTCAAGTTGTGCGGCAACAGCCACACCGGTTCATTCAAAGATCTTGGGATGACTGTGCTGGTTTCGGTAGTCCGCCAGATGATTGCCGATGGAAAACCGATCCGCGCCATTGCCTGCGCCTCCACCGGAGATACCTCCGCCGCTCTGGCAGCTTATGCCGCCGCCGCGGGGATTCCCGCCGTCATTCTTCTGCCGCGGGCCAAAGTCTCCACAGCCCAGCTCATCCAGCCCATTGCCAACGGCGCGGCAGTGCTTTCCCTCGACACCGATTTTGATGGCTGCATGCGAATCGTGCAGGAACTTACCGAAGACCCTACCATCTATCTGGCGAATTCAATGAACTCCCTGCGCATTGAAGGGCAGAAAACCGTTGGCATCGAGATCATCCAGCAGCTGGAATGGGAAGTGCCGGACTGGATCATCTTACCGGCTGGCAACCTTGGCAACGTCAGCGCTCTGGGCAAGGGACTGTTGATGATGAAAGAGTTGGGACTGATCGACCACCTGCCGCGCATCGCCTGCGCACAGGCTGCCAATGCCAACCCGCTGTATCTGAGCTTCAAGAACGATTATCGGGAATTTAAGCCTGTCAAAGCTCAAAAAACCCTGGCCAGTGCCATCCAGATTGGCAACCCGGTCAGCTACGACCGTGCGGTGCGCATCCTGAAAGCTTTTGATGGGATCGTGGAGCAGGTTACGGAAGATGAGCTGGCTAACGCCGCCGCCCGCGCCGACCGCACCGGGCTGTACTGCTGCCCGCACACCGGCGTTGCCCTGGGCGCCTTGATCAGGCTGCTCGACCAGGGGACCATCAAAAAGAACGAACGGGTGGTGGTCATTTCTACCGCTCATGGATTGAAGTTCTCCGAATTCAAGGTCCAATACCACCAGCAGCAGCTTCAAGAAGTCACCAGCCGCTACGCCAACCCGCCTCTCGAACTGCCCGCCACATACGACGCGGTGGTTAAAGCTATTGACCGGCTCAACCTGGCAGTGTGATCACAAAAACTGTTTCGCGTGTTAATAATAAACCCGGAAGACCGCAAAGCCTTCCGGGTTACTTTTTCTATTTACATAGACTTAAACAATACCCAGTCCATTGAGGAGAACCAGGATCAGCAACAACGGGGTAACGAATTTGATGATCATAATCACTGCGTTGACCACCATTTCGTTTTTCAGCGTACCATGATTGCTCAACGCTTTGCGAATATTCTCCGCTCCCCAGACCCAACCGGTGAAGATCGCGATAAACAGCCCGCCGATCGGTAGCAGCAGGTTGGATGAAAGGTAATCATACAGATTAAACATAGTTTTGCCGAATACCGTGAAATCCGCCAGCGTACTGGAAGAAAGCGCCGCTGTGGAACCGATCACACCCAATAAAACCGCTGTGATCACAGTCGCTTTGACCCGCCCCATCTTTGTATTCTCCGCCAGAAAAGCTACCGGCACCTCAAACAGAGACAGCATCGCGCCAGTGGCAGCGAAAGACGCCAGCAGGAAGAACAGCACCATGAAAATATTGCCAAATGGCATCGAGGCAAATACCGAGGGAATGGTGATAAAGAGCAGCGAGGGTCCTGCGGTTGGCTCAAAACCAAACGCGAAAACAGCTGGGAAAATCGCCAGACCTGCCAGCATGGAAACTGCCAGATCGGATAACATCACCCGGGCAGTGGTTGATGGAATATTCTGATCATCCTTCCAATAACTGCCATAAGTCGTCATCGTCCCCATCCCAACCGAGAGCTTGAAAAACGCCAGACCCATCGCGGTCAGGATCGCTGCCCCGGTAAGTTTGGAGAAATCCGGGGTAAACAGGAATTTCAACCCTTCTACCGCACCTGGCAGGGTCAGACTGCGGATATCAACGATGATCAATAACACCAAAAGCAACGGCAGCAGTCGTTTTGTAGTCGCTTCAATCCCTTTGGATACGCCGCGAATAATGATCAGACTCATCAGTGCCAGTACGATCCACTGCCACAACAGCGATTGGAATGGGCTGGTCACCAAATTGGTAAACGCCTGGGAAGTCACCGCGGGGTCAGTTGAAAGTAGTCCCCCGGAGATCGATTTAAACACATAAGCGAATACCCATCCAGCCACTTCGGTGTAGAACGCCATGATCAGGAATGCAGACAGCACCCCGGCCACGCCAATCAGCCACCAGGGCTGCGATTTGGAGGGTGACAGCTTCCGCATGGTCTCAATCGCGTTGGATCTTGCCTCCCGGCCCATCATGATTTCCGCGATCATCACCGGCAGGCCAACCAGCAAGGTGCTGATCAGATAAACAATAATGAAAGCGGCCCCACCGTTTTCCCCAGTTAGATATGGAAACTTCCAGATATTGCCAAGCCCAACCGCGGACCCAATCGTTGCGAACACTGCGCCCAGTGCGGTTGCGAATCCAGTGCGCTGCAGCGCCTCTTTACCAATCGATTTTCCGTTTGCACTCTTTTGTACATCTTTTCGTACAGCCATAATGTAAGGATATCCCTTTCTGAGAATAAGTTTAGGTAGATACTCCATTCACAATTAAACTCCCTGGTTGCAACCAGGGAGTAATTTTTCTAAAAAGACTTTCACCAGCAAAACCAACTTCCCGCCGTAAGACCCTGATCGGGTTATGGTTTTGAAGACCAGAACCAACAAAATACTGCGTTTTTCATCGCAATGTTTATAACAGAACTCGCCAGATCTGTCAATATTTTAATCTTATTTTAATCTTTTTGGGTTTCGATCCCACCATAGGATATTGACATCTAAAAGGGCTGTAGTCATCAACCATCGCAATAGTCTTTGCTGCAAACATAGTACATCGGCTGAACAAAATCAAATGTGTTTGCCCGCATTATTGCCGCATCACAGATCTGCACTTGCCAGTTGTGATATACTTTTTTTCGAAATAAGCTGCATTTTCATTGGCTTTTATTTTCCTTTTTGAGAGTACATGGTGCCGAAATCTATTAAATACCTCTGGGGTCTGCTTGTAATATTCCTCCTGGTGGCGGGTGGATTTTGTCTGGCACTTTTCATTCCACCATTTTCAACCGCAAAAGGGATCATCGATGGCTTTTCCAGCGATGGTAATATTGAATCGTTCAATATTGCTCTGTTTACCGTTCTTAGAATGCCGGCAGTTCTCTCCGGGACAGTCCTGCTGCTGGCGGCTTTCTTCTCGCTCTGGCAGAGCGCCCTCACGCAGGCCTGGTTGCACCATTTCACCCAATCTATAATCAGGCTTGCGCAGCAGTTGGTGGCGGACTCCCGCAGCCTGTTTGACCAGTACCGCCCGCGCAGGAGCAACCTGCCGGTATACACCGTTCTGGCCGGGCTCACCCTGTTTGCCGTGTTGGCCCGCGCGGTTTTCATCTCCCGGCCAATGCGCCACGATGAAACCTACACCTTCATGACCTTTGTCTCTCTACCGCTTCGATACGCTATTGCAGATTACACACTCCCCAACAACCACATCTTCCACACCTTTCTGGTCCACCTTACCACCAGCCTGCTGGGCATCCATCCCTGGGCGGTACGTCTGCCGGCAGCCTTGGCTGGCGCTCTGGTCACGCCGCTGGGATACCTCTTCGCCCGCCGCCAATACGACCGCCACACCGCCCTGCTTGGCGCCGCCCTGATCGCTGCTTATCCCATCCTTATCAAATACGCCACTTCCGCGCGCGGTTACAGCCTGGTCACCTTCTTTTCCATGGGAATCTTCGTTTGCGGGGCGTACCTCAAACACCACAAAAACCTGGCAGTATGGCTTTTGCTGGTTCTCTTCTCCGCGCTCGGGTTTTTCACCATCCCTATCATGCTCTACCCGGTCGGCGCCCTGTTCACCTGGTTGTTTTTCTCCGCCCTTATCAAGGATGTTGGCGAGAATTACACCCGCGCGGGCATGATTAAATATTTATTTGCTGCCGGGTTGGGAATCATCCTGTTGACCTTCCTGCTTTACCTGCCCGCTGTCCGCTATTCCGGATTGAAATCGGTGCTTGGGAACGATTACATCATCCGCGCTAACTGGAATGAATATGTTCAGATCCTGGCTTCGCGCTGGTTTGACCTTAAGAAGGAGTGGAATCTGGATGTCCCCGCTGCCGGCAGTATCCTGCTGCTAATCGGTTTTCTGCTTTCCATCCTGCTGAACAGGCGCGTCTCCCCAGACCAGATTCCGGTGCAGTTTGCAGTTTTTGCTTTCATTGCGCTTGAGCTGTCCATCCACCGCCCTAACCCCTGGTCTCGGATCTGGCAATCCTTCCTTCCGCTGTATCTGGTCTGGGCAGCCGCAGGCTGGCTGGCGCCCTTGAACTGGTTCAGCAAGGACCGTCACTGGAAGGTCAATCCCACCCGCTTCCTGGCAGCAGCCGGACTGGTACTGCTGCTTGGCGCCAGTCTGAACCGTTCACTCGCCTACTACCCCGGCCTCAAGCCCCAACCGGAAGAGGTCGAGCAAACCGTCCTTTTCCTCAAAGATTATCTTCAGGAAGAGGATATCGTATTGATGGAGCCTCCCAGAGATGTGCCGATCGAGTACTACGCTCGCCTGTACAACATTCCCGCCGAGGTGTTCAACCGCGCGCGACCTTTCAAACGTGCCTTCATTATTGTTGACCGGGATAGCAAACAAACCCTCGATTCCGTCTTCACGTATAATGGTTCAGAGACATTTTTCTTCAAGCTGGACACCCTCCAAATGATCGGACAGTATCGGGAACTGGATATTTATGTGTGTGAGGCAAATTGGGAGCTGGTCCAGGAGGAATTCAACAAAAACTGAACTGGTGTGTTTGATCTCAGCATCACATCACCGGCTGTATCGGGTTCACCGTGCAGGAACGTATTTTTTATGTTTTAATTGCAAAAAATCCGTAACCAAAAAGGAAACAAACTTCTAATAATATGACCTTCCTTACAAAAATTTTCAATCTCTTTGTTCGATTCGTCACTTCGCTGATCTGCCGCATCGATAAATCTTCGTTCTCAAAAATTCCGGCGCGGGGCCCGTTGGTTGTTGCCCTTAATCACGTAACCTTCCTGGAAGCACCCCTCCTCTTCACCCATCTCCAGCCCCGTCCCCTGACTGGCCTCTCAAAAACCGAGAACTTTGAACATCCCATCATCGGACCCATTTTTCGGCTGTGGAACCTGATTCCTATTGACCGTGACAAAGCTGACTTCGCCGCCTTGCAGGAAACCCGCAACCGTCTAAAAAATGGCGAGATTCTGGCCATATTCCCGGAGGGTACCCGCAGCAACAACGGGATTCTCCAATCCGGAAAATCCGGCGTGGTACTGGTCGCCCTGCGCTCCAACGCTCCCATTCTTCCCATGGCGATCTATGGCGGCGAAAAGCTCGGTGAAAACCTGCGCCACCTGCGGCGCACACAGTTTTCGGTTCGGGTTGGCGATCCTTTTCACATCAACCTCAATGGTGACAAACTCTCCCGCGATAACCTCGAGCGGATTACGGATGAGATCATGTACCAGATTGCCGCGCTGCTGCCGGAGCAATACCGCGGACCTTACGCTGACGTGGAAAATGTGACCTATCAATATCTGGAATTTGAGGCTGGCCTTGACACGCCATCCAACAATTAATTAGCCAAACGCTCTCTAAAAGGATTAACCATGTCCCTCCGAACTTACCTGAAACAGCTCGAAGTCCAGAACCGTCTCACCAAAGTTACCGCTCCCATTTCGAAAAAATATGAAATTGCCGCGGTTTTGCACCAGCTAGAGCCGGAAGTGGTTCTGTTTGAAAACGTGCAGGGTTCCAATTTCCGGGTGGCAGGCAATCTGTTCAGCACCAAAGCCAGCGTGGCGGATTACCTGGGTATTCCGGTCTTAGAGTTGATCCCCACCCTGGCACGCGCCATCCGAAACCACAAACCCTGTGAGGTGGTTGAAGCCGCTCCCTGCCAGGAAGTAGTGGTCACCGGCCCCGACCTGGACACCCTTCCCATTCTTCGCCATTTTGAGCACGACGGCGGCAACTATATCAGCTCCGGGGTCTTCATCGCTCGCCACCCGCGCTTCGGCCAGAACGTCGATTTCCACCGCTGCATGCAGATCTCAAAGACGGAGTTATCGGTGCGCGTGGTCTCTTCCCGTAATTTTGATACCTTCCTTCAGGACCGCAGCCAGGTGGATGTTGCCATCTGCATTGGCAACGCGCCAAATGTGCTCATCGCCGCGGCTACTTCGGTTGAGATCGGCCTCGATGAGTTGGAAATCGCCAACGCCCTGGAGCCGCTCCAGATCGTCAAAGCGAAAACTCTTGACGTTTTCGTCCCTGCCGAAACCGAGTTTGTGCTGGAAGGCACCATTTACCTGGACCGCAAGCACGCCGAAGGCCCCTTTGTTGACCTCACCGAAACCCAGGATGTCGTCCGCCAGCAGCCCGTGTTCGAGCTGAAAGCCATCACCCACCGCAGGGACGCCATCTGGCATGCCCTGCTGCCCGGCGCGCTGGAGCACAAGCTGCTGATGGGCATGCCCCGCGAGCCGACCATCTTTAAAAAGGTTAATGAAGTCGTCAAATGCCTCGATGTCAACGTCAACCCCGGCGGCTGTTCCTGGCTGCATGCCATAGTGCAGATTGAAAAGACTCAAGAAGACGACGGCCGCAAGGCTGATCACCGTCCCCCGAAAGAAGGCGGGCGAAAAGGCCTTTTTCGGAGGTCTTCTCGGGGAGGCGAGCATCATCACGGACCAGAACAGCGGAGGGTCCGAAAACTTTGTCCGCTTGGGGGGAAGAATACCGGCACCTATTCAGAGCCTGGTCAATTAGTTCTCACAAAACCAATTTAGTTATTCCGGTCTGTCAGCACCACAAACTTCACCCCTCCGGGGTGCACCAAAGCCGGCCCCTTCGGAGTCGGATATTTGCAGAAACAAGCCCGGAATTTGACCTTTGAGCCACAGGAAGGTATTTTGTGAAAATCAGTGCGGGAGATCGGGATCCCGCCTAGCACCGCGCGTGCAGTCGTCAGCCGTCACATGGTGATCCGGAAATGAGAGGGGGACGAAATGACGTTTGAGAAGAATATCTTATGTATTGGGGCAGGATACGTGGGCGCGCCGACCATGGCCATGATTGCCGCAAAATGCCCCAGGTATAAGGTGCACGTCGTCGATATCGACAGGGAAAAAATCAAGGCATGGAACAGCGATCAGCTTCCCATCTATGAACCGGGGCTCGATGAACTCGTCAAAAAAACCAGAGGCCGCAATCTTTTTCTTTCGGCGGAGATCGAAAGGGGGATCCAGGAGTGCGACATCATCTTTGTCTCCGTCAACACCCCCACCAAGGCTTTCGGGCAAGGAGCGGGGAAGGCTGCGGACCTGCAGTTCTGGGAGAGGACGGCCAGGCAGATCCTGGAGAATTCCGCAGGGGACAAGATCATCGTCGAAAAGTCAACACTGCCGGTAAGGACCGCGGAGGCCATGGAGCGGATTCTCAACGGGAACCCCAAGGGCATCCATTTCGATGTGATCTCCAACCCGGAGTTCCTCGCCGAAGGGTCGGCGGTGAAAGACCTCGAGAGCCCCGACAGGGTGCTCATAGGATCGAGAGAAACACCCGAGGGAGTGAA
>ENA-ORXD01001236-ORXD01001236.1-sediment-metagenome-genome-assembly--contig:-NODE-1236-length-22707-cov-4.402651_pt1 | contig 22707 bp, 20 predicted proteins | sample MGYA00237862_ERZ511471 | MGnify/ENA metagenome assembly ERZ511471
AGAAACCCTACAACAAGAAGATCGAGAACCTGGCGGCGATCGGCAACCTCCATCCCAGCGTCTTCCATATCGTCGTCCTCGAAAAGTCGAAGATCAAGAGCATCGCCGACCTCAAGGGAAAGAAGATGGCGGTCGGCCCGGCCGGCGGCGGGACGATCCCCCTCCTGTTGAGCATCCTGGCCGAATACGGCATGACCATGGATGATATCCGGGCCAACTATCTCCCCTATTCCGACGGCTTCACCCAAATGGGCGACGGCAACCTCGACGCCGCCGTCGGCCTGGGCGGCTATCCCATGGCGGCGGTGATGGAGATCTCGACGACCCAGAAGGTCCGCCTGATCGTTCCGGAGCAGAAGGTCTTCGACAACCTCCTGAAGAAGTACAGCTACTACAGCCGTATCGTCATTCCCAAGACCGTCTACAAGCAGGAGGGGGATGTCCCCTGCGTGGGCATCAAGAACATCTTCTTCACCAAGAAGAGCATGGACGAAAAGCTGGTCCACGACGTGACCAAGGCCCTCTATGACAACCTCGACGAGTTGAAGGCCGCCAACGCCACGGCCCGGCAGATCGACGGTGCCTCCCTCTCCCAGACCCCGATCCCGCTCCACCCCGGTGCGAAGCGGTATTTTGACGAGAAGAAGTAGGGGCTTCTCCCTCCCGGGGGGCGGTCCGGCCCCCCGGGCTTTTTTCGGCTCCCCGGGATCAGGGGTCCGTTGAATCTCGCTGCGAGGAGAACCGATGAAGGAGCGCATCAGTCGGGTTATCGGGACGACCGCCGTCGTCCTCGGATTTTCCATCGGACTGTTCCACCTGCTCAACGTGGCGGGCATCCTGACGCTGTCGGCCATGAACCTGCGGGTGACCCACCTGATGGTCATGCTGGTCATCGTCTTTCTCCTCTTCCCGAAAGGAAAGCCCCTGACCGTCGCCGGCCTGCTGGGGAAGCTTGCCGGCGTGGCCCTGAGCATCGGGACCAGCGTCTACGCCATGGTACGCTGGCAGGAGATCATCGAGAGCGGCGGACTGACGTAGCCGGCCGACCCGGCGATGGGCATCCTCATGGTCCTGCTCGTCCTGGAGGCCACCCGCCGCTCCATCGGCGTCGTCCTGTCCCTGGTCGCGGTGGTGTTTCTCGTCTATCCCTTCGTCGGCAGCTATCTCCCCGGCATCCTGATGACCAAGACCTACGGCGTCGGGCGGGTCTTTGACTGGCTCTTCATCACCACCCAGGGGATCTACGGCATTCCGATCAGCGTCTCGGCGAGCTACATCATCCTCTTCTGCATCTACGGAGGCTTCCTGAGCGAATTCGGCGTCGGCGATTTCTTCTTCAAGCTCTCCGACTCGCTGACCGCCAACCTTCGGGCCGCCACCGCCAAGACGGCGATCGTCTTCAGCACCCTGGTGGGCATGGTCTCCGGTTCGGCCGCCGGCAACGTCGCCGTGACCGGATCGATCACCATCCCGATGATGATCCGCAACGGCTATCGGCCCGAGGTCGCAGGAGCGGTGGAGGCCTGCGCCTCCACCGGCGGCCAGATCATGCCCCCGATCATGGGGGCGGCGGCCTTCATCATGGCGGAATTTCTCTCCGTTCCCTACATCAAGGTCTGCATCGCCGCGGCGATCCCCGCCAGCCTGGCCTTCTTCTCCACCTTCATGCAGGTCCATTTCCGGGCCGTTTCCCTCGGCCTCGCGGGGATTCCCCGTTCCGAACTCCCCAGCGTCCGCAGGGCCTTCGCAATGGGATGGCATCACCTCTTCTCCATCTTCATCCTCATCTATTTCCTCGCACAGAACTATTCCCCCGAGCGGGCCGTCTTCTGGGCCATCGTCGCCACGATCGGCACGTCCTTTCTCATGGCCCTCATCCGGAAGGAACCTCTCGGGAACATGGGGAAGCTCATCCTCGAAGGTCTCAAGGAAGGCGCCACGGGCGCCGTCGAGGTCGCCGCGGCCTGCGCGGCGGCGGGAATCATCATCGGCTGCATCACCATGACGGGACTGGGAATCAATTTCTCCTCCATCGTCCTGGACGCCTCCATGGGGTATCTCTTCCTGGCGCTTCCCTTTACGATGATCGCCTGCCTGTTCCTCGGAATGGGCGTCCCCACCACGGCCCAGTACGTCATCATCTCTTCCCTGGTGGCCCCGGCCCTCGTCCAGATGGGCGTTCTGGCCATGAGCGCCCACCTCTTCATCCTCTATTTCGGGACCCGGGCGGACATCACGCCGCCGGTCGCCCTGGCGGCATACGCAGGGGCGGGCATCGCCGGGTCGAATCCCTGGAAAACGGGTCTTTCGGCCTTTCAGCTCGGCATCGCCGGGTTCATCATCCCCTTCATGTTCGTCTACGCCCCGGAACTGATCCTGGTGGGAAGCCCCATGAAAATCATTCTCGCCGTGGCCACCGCCATCATCGGGATCCTGTGCCTTGCCGCGGGCGTCCAGGGATGCTTCATCATCAAGGCCACCTGGGTGGAAATCATTCTTTTGATCGTCATCGCCCTTCTGCTCATCAAACCGGGGATTTTCACCGATCTCGCGGGCCTTTGCCTTTTTGCCGTCGTGCTCGGACTCCAGTGGTTCAGGAAAGGACGGGCGGAAGAAAAACTTCCCGGGAAGGAGGTGTCACCATGACCGCAAAAACGAACCAGGACCATGTGTTTTACAGGAACCCCACCCGATTTTACCCCACGGCGGTGCGGGGGGAGGGGATCTACATCTACGACAGCGAGGGGAAGCAGTACATGGACGGATCCGGCGGGGCCGTGGTCGTCTCCATCGGGCACGGCGTCCCGGAAATCCGGGAAGCCATGCTGAAACAGGCCGGCCTCATCTCCTTCACCCACGGATCGCAGTTCACCACGGAGCCGGCAATCGAACTGGCGGACGAACTGATCCGGATGTCCCCCCCGGAGATGAACCGGGTCTATTACCTCTCCGGCGGGTCGGAGGCGGTGGAAACGGCCGTGAAGATGGCCCGCCAGTACCAGGTGGACAGGGGCCGTCCCTCGAAGTACAAGGTGATTTCCAGATGGACGAGTTACCACGGAAACACCCTGGGGGCGCTCGCGTTGAGCGGCCACACGGGGCGGAGGAAGTATTACCAGCCTCTCATGATGCACACGCCCCATATCGCTCCCTGCTACTGCTACCGGTGCCCCTTCGGCCTGGAGCCGGAACGCTGCGCCGTGGAATGCGCCGACGACCTGGAAAAAGCCATTCTCTATGAAGGCCCGGACTCGGTGTCCGCCTTCATCGCCGAGCCGGTGGTGGGAGCCACCGCCGGGGCGCTCGTGCCCAGGGACGGTTATTTCCAGAGGATCCGGGAAATCTGCGACCGCCATGACGTTCTCCTCATCATCGACGAGGTCATGACGGGCGTCGGGAGAACGGGCCGCCGCTTCGCCATGGAGCACTGGAACGTCTCGCCCGACATGATCGTCTGCGCAAAGGGCCTGGCGAGCGGCTACACGCCCATCTACTGCCTCATCGTCCGGGAGGAAATCCATCGGGGCATCCGGGAAGGGAACGGGAACTTCGTTCACGGACACACCTACAGCCAGAACCCCCTTTCCTGCTCCATCGCGCTCGCCGTGCTCCGGTACCTGGAAAAACACGATCTGGTGGCCCGCTGCGCCGACATGGGACGTTATCTTCTCGAAAAGCTGCAGGGGCTCCTGCGGCATGGGATCGTGGGGGACGTCCGGGGTCTCGGGCTCTTCTGCGGCGTCGAACTCGTGAAGGACCGGGCATCGAAGGAACCCTTCGATCCCAAGATGCGGATGAACGCCCTCATAGGGAACCGGGCCTTCGAGAAGGGACTCATCACCTATCCCGGCGGCGGCGGAGCGGACGGCGTCCGGGGGGACCACATTCTCCTCGCACCGCCCTTCATCATCAAAAAGGAGGAGATCGACCGGATGGTGGGCATTCTCGACGCATCCATCGGGGAAATCATGAAGGGAAAAAGCCTGTAACGGCCATGACGCTTTTCCTCCTCGTCTTCGTTCTCGTTTACGGAGGTCTGCACGCCTACGGCCTCATCCGTTTCAGCGCCGCCTTCCGGCCCGGGCCGGCGGTGATGATCCCCCTTTTCGTCGCGGCAGTCTTTTTCGTTCTCTCGCCCATTCTCACCCGGCTGAGCGAACAGAGGGGGCATGAAGGAACGGCCTTCGTCCTCGCCCACATCGGATACCCCTGGATGGGATTCCTCTTTCTGTTCTTCGTCTTCTCCCTGGTCCTGGACCTGGGACGCCTGCTGAACCGGCTCGTCGCGGCCCTCGGAGGGATGCCGGGCCTTCTGTTCCCCTTCCGTCCCCCGGTTTCCTTCGTCCTTGCCGTCGTACTGGCCGTCGCCGTGTGTCTTTACGGGGTCATGGAGGCCCGGACGCCCCGGATCGAGCGGATTTCCGTGGAAACGGAAAAGCTGCCCCCCCATGTCCCCTCCCTGAAGATCGTCCAGATTTCCGACCTCCACCTGGGGCTTCTGGTCCGGGACCGGCACGTGAAAAAAATGGCCGAAGTCGTAAAGAAGGAACGGCCCGACCTTCTCCTTTCGACGGGGGACCTGGTGGACGGGACCCTCTGCGGGCTGCCCGGCCTCGCGGAAGAGATCGGCAACATCCCGGCCCCCCTGGGAAAGTTCGCCGTAACGGGAAACCACGAATTCTACGCCGGCCTTCCCAACGCGATCCGGTTCACGGAAACGGCGGGCTTCCGGATGCTCCGGGGGGAATCGGCCGTCCTGCCGGGAATCCTGAGGATCGTGGGGGTCGACGACCCCACGGCGGACTTTATCAGGGGAATGCCCGGAAAACCGGAAGAAGCGCTCCTGAACGAGGAGACGGGGCTCTTCACGCTCTTTCTGAAACACCGGCCGGCGGTCCTTTCCGGCTCGGAAGGACGGTTCGATCTCCAGCTCTCCGGCCACACCCACCGGGGCCAGATCTTTCCCTTCGCCCTTGTCGTGCGCCTCGTCTACCCGCGCCTGGCGGGAACGTTTCCCCTTTCAGGGGGGTCCCTCCTTCACGTGAGCCGGGGAACGGGAACCTGGGGACCGCCGATCCGGGTCCTCTCCCCCCCGGAGATCACGGTCATCGAGCTGAAGCGGCGGGAAGCCGCCGGGGCGGGGGAAAACGCCGCCCGTTCTTGAGACGGGGAAGGATCCGTGCTATCGGAAAGAAAGGATCACCGAAAGAAAGGACATGCCATGGAAAGCAAAGTGATTCTCACCGCGGCCATCACGGGAAGCCGGATGCAGCGGGACGTGGCCCCTTACATCCCCATCACCCCGGAGGAGATCGCCCAGTCCGCCGTCGAGTGCTGGGAAGCGGGGGCGTCGATCGTCCACATTCATGTCCGGGATCCGAAAACGGGAATGGGAAGCCAGGACCTGGAACTTTTCCGGAGGGTGGTGGAACCCCTCCGGGCGAAGACGGACGTGGTGATCTGTCTTACCACGAGCGGCGTTCCCGGGCTGAACCTTCCCACGGAGGAGCGCCTCGCCCCTCTCCGGTTGAAACCGGAACTCGCCTCCTTCGACGCCGGATCGATCAACCTGGGGGGGAAACCCTTCATCAACACCCTGGAATTTCTCGACGACGCGGCGAAGCAGATGCGGGACTACGGGGTCAAGCCTGAAATCGAGGTCTTCGACCTCGGGATGATCATGACGGCCCTACGCATGCGGCAGGACGGCAAGCTGTCGGACCCCCTCCACTTCCAGTTCGTTCTCGGAACCCCCTGGGGCGCCCCGGCCACTCCGAAATCCTTCCTCCACTTCCACGACCACATCCCCGCCGACGCCACCTGGTCCGTCATCGGCATCGGGAGGCAGCAGATTCACATGGCCATGATGGCCCTCATCATGGGCGGCCACATCCGGGTCGGCATGGAGGACAACATCTACCTGAAACACGGCGTGCTCGCAAAAACCAACGCCGAGTTCGTCGAACGGTACGCACGGCTCTGCAGGGAGTACGGAAGGGAAGTGGCCACGCCGGACGAAACGAGAAACATCCTGGGACTGAAAAAGCCCTGAGGATCGCCGGGGTCTCTTGATGAGGGAAGTCCCGTTTCGCATGCCGAAAGGAGACGGAGCCGGGCAACGCCGCATCCGGGGCGTTTGACAGTGCCGGCCCCAAGCCTTTACTTGACTGAAGCAATCCCCCGAAACACGGATACGTCCCCGGGAGGCTTCGTAAAATGCCCCGCAGGCAAGGCGACCGGGTCATGAGGAGTGAGGCGTACCGGGACGTACGCCGCAGCGACGAGGGAGCCGGGCAACGCCGCATCCGGGGCGTTTGACGAAGCCGACCCCCCCCCGGCTGTTATTTGAAGCCGTACTTCTTCAGCTTATACCGCAGCATCCGCTCACTGATTCCCAGGATGGAAGCCGCTCTGGTCTGGTTGTGATCGGCCTCGTCGAGGGCCTTCTGGATCATTTCCTGTTCCATTTCCTCGATGGCGCTGCGCATGGACCCCTTGAAAGGCCGGGAGCCCTCGGTGTCGTGGGAAGGCAATTCCTGGAAGGGCAGGTCGCGCAGGGAAATGACCGAATCCCGGGCGATGACGACGGCCCGTTCGACGATGTTTTCCAGTTCCCGCACGTTCCCCGGGTAGTTGTACTTGAGGAGGACGTCCATGGCCTCCACGCTCACCCCCTTGATTTCCTTCCCGTTGTCCCTCGAAAAGCGTTCGATGAAATGATTGACCAGAAGGGGGATGTCCTCCTTTCTTTCCCGGAGGGGCAGGATGTTCATCACCACCACGTTGAGCCGGTAGAACAGGTCCTCCCGGAAGGTGCCCTCCCGGACCTTGCCTTCCAGGTCCCGGTTCGTGGCGCTGATGATGCGGACATCGGCCTTGATGACCTGGTTCCCGCCGAGCCTCTGGAACTCCCGTTCCTGGAGAAAGCGAAGGAGCTTGACCTGAACGGGAGGGAAAAGCTCTCCGATTTCATCGAGGAACAGGGTCCCCCCGTCGGCTTCCTCGAACCTCCCGATCCTTCTCGCGGCGGCCCCCGTGAAGGCCCCCCGCTCATGACCGAACAGCTCGCTTTCCAGCAGGGTTTCGGGGATGGCGCTGCAGTTGACCACGATCAGGGGTTTTTCCGACCGGGGGCTCATGGTGTGGATCAGGCGGGCGAAGAGTTCCTTGCCCGTTCCGCTTTCCCCCTGGAGAAGGACGGTCGCCCGGCTCGGGGCCACCCGGCTCACCATGTTGATGAGGTCCTCCATCCGGCGGTTCCTGTAGATGATCTGGTCGGAGGAACTCCCCTTTTTCCACAGCTTCTGCCGGAGAATCTCGTTTTCCCGGATGAGCACCTTCCGTTCGGCGATCCGGTCTATGAGGATGCTGAGTTCGTCCAGGTCGACGGGTTTCGTGATGTAGTCGAGGGCGCCCTGCTTCATGGCCTCCACGGCCGTTTCGATGGTTCCGAAGGCGGTGATCATGATGACGTCTATGGCGGGGTTGATGGATTTCAGGCGGTTCAGGACCTCCATGCCGTCCATCCCGGGCATCTTGTAATCGAGGAGCACGAGATCGACATGGCCCGCCATGACCCGGTCGATGGCCTCCTGGCCGTTCTGGGCCTCCCGGACCGAATGACCTTCCGAGGCCATGAAATCCCGCAGCATCTCCCTCTGGGACTGGCCGTCCTCCACAATGAGAATATTCAGTTTGGTCATTTAATGGACCTCTCCATACCCCTTCCGGAGATCGCGCACCGGCGGCCTCGTTCGTTCACTCTCCGGTTCTTTTGTCCGCCGTTTCAATCCCTCGCTCCACGGGCAACCGGATTTCGAAGACCGTTCCCTCGCCCACCCGGCTTTCCACGTGGATTTCCCCCTGATGGCCCCGGATGATCTCGTAGGCCAGCGGAAGGCCAAGCCCCAGGCCCTTCTCCTTGGTCGTATACTCGGGGCTGAAAATATGCTCCATCTGCTCCGCCGTCAGGCCGGAACCCGTGTCGGCGATCCGGATCCGGACTTCCTGCTCGCCGTTTTTCTGAACGGATACGGTGACGGTACCCTCCCCTGTGATGGACTCGAGCGCGTTTTTCAGTATGTTCAACAGCGCCTGCTTCATCTTGTCCTCGTCCATGGACACCATGGCCTGGGAACCGTTCCATACGGTGAGCAGTTGAATGCCTTTCGCGTGGGCCTCCTCGGCCATGAGTTCCGTGATTTTCTGGAGGACCTGGACGATGGACTGCCTCTGAAAATTCAGCTTCCGGCTCCTCGTGAAAACGATGAACTCCTCGATGATGCCGTTCAGTCTTCGGATTTCCTCCCGGAGAATGCCCATGATTTTCAGAAACTGGGACTTCTTCTCCTCTTCTTCGGGGGGAAACTGGCGCTGAATCCGCTGTACGGCGATGCTGATGGCGTTCAGGGGATTCCTGATCTCGTGGGCCACGCCGGCGGCAAGCTTTCCGAGGGCGGACAGTCTCTCCGCCTGGCGGAGTTTCCTGCCCATTTCCTCCATCTTTATCAGATGGCGGTTCTGGTTCTGATAGAGGGCGTAAATGGAAAGAACGCCGATAAGGATGAAAAACACCGTGGAAATAATGGCCTGGTTCTTGTTCTCCCTCAGAATTTCGTTCGTCTTGTCGTTGAACAGCCCGATCCGGGCATATCCGACGACCTGTTCGTCGAGATCTACCGGCGCGAGCACCTCCAGAACGGGATGATCCTTCCACTCCCCCTTTCCCGTGGGAATGGGAGCTTTTTCCGCAAAGATTCTCTGAACCAGCAACGGGTCGGCCCCGGGAGGCAGATCTTCCGGTCCCGATCGGGCGATTTCGACGCCGTTCTTATCCAGAATCACGAGATAGGCCATGCCGCTTCCCCAGCCTACCTCATCGATCGCGCGATCCAGGGAAATTCGGAGGCACCACTTCCGCAGCCCCTTGTCGTCCAGGGCGGTGATGATCGTTCCGCTCCCGTCCTTCCGCCGCACGGCGATATATCCGATTTCGTCGGGCTTTCCCCCGACGCGGTTGAAAAGATCGATGAGAATGTCCTCGTGGCTCAAAAAGACGGGGGGGGACCGGCGCGATTCCTGTCCCTCCGTTCTCCGGCTCTGGTAAACGATCTCGCCTCTTCTGTCCAGGACAGCGATGAGCCAGATGTTTTCCCGTTCCGCGATCGCCGTGAGGTCCTCGTCCCGGATCCCCTCGGTCTGCCATTTCATGTCGATGGCCCTGGAAATGTCCACCAGGGAACGGACCAGCGCTTCCTGGGGGGAAAAGGCTTCGCTCGACAGGGGAACGAAATTCTTACCCCCCTCTTCCTTCCGGAAGGCCTGATACATGGAGCGAAGGTTTTCCTGAGCCACCTTCTCCACGGTGGCAAGCGTGTCGAGACCACGGCTTACCATGAAGTCCTTCAGCGTCTTGTCGAGCCGCTTCAGCGACATGAAGCCGAGGCCGAGAATAAGGCCCGTGACGATCAGAATGACCACCGTCATGGTCAGGGGGTGAAGGAAAGGCCCCCGAAAGGAGGACGGCCGGACCTGTTTGTCCCGTGGCTGTTTCGGTTGAATCATCCCTTTCCTTACCAGACCTTCTTCAGGGATGGATTTTCCAGGTTGCACCAGACCCGGATCTGTTCCGGCGTCAGAAGTTTCCGGATCTCAAGCTGGCACTGGACGCCGGCCACTTCCAGTTCGCTTCGAATCGCGCCGATCTCCGTCGCCGCCGTGAGAATGTCCTTGTCCCTGGCATCCGGATTCCTCAGGAGAACGATCAATTCGAGCTGTTTCAGCATGATCTGGCTGCGAAGCTGGAGAATCCTGTGGTTGTAACGCATGGCGATCTGATCGATGTCCCTGCTCTGGTCATCCGTAAGGGCCATCTGGGAAAGGGGCGTGCATTTGCACGACGAATCCCCGTTGTGAAAGGGGGTCGGAAGTTTCCTTTCCATCTGCGGGGGTTCCTCCGCAAAAAGGGGCGGAGGAACGAGGACAACCGACAGGACAACGGCGCATATCCAGAGAACACATCTTTTCATGAACGAATTCTCCTTTTCGGGTGTTCGGCATCCTGAAAGGCAAGTATCGTGCCAGATCAACTGGGATCGCCCCCGCACCGGGGCCGTCGGCCGAACCGGCGTACTTTCAAACGATAACCGCTTTCAACGAAGATTGCAAATGTGCAGGAAATGCTTGTCAATTCCAGGGGCCTTCCGCATGCACGCACGCTTCCATCCGCATGTTTACCATACAAGTGTGCGTTTTTCAAAACAGGGCGATACCGGCCGGTCCCGGGGGGCGGGATGCGGGAAAACGACAATATTGTCGGGGTCCGGAAGGTTTCCAAGTGATAATGGATCGACTTCAAAGGACAAAATGATTGCACCGGATAGGAGGACGACAATCCGTTCCGAAAAGCGGAAGCGGCGCCGGTCCCCGGTCCCACATTTCCTTTGACTTGAAAATCCATTTTTCTTATGTTGTTCCACAGAAAGACGGCCTCGTAAAAGCCCTTCGTCCGGTGCCGTTCGAGGAAGCGTCGTTCAGATATTATTGCGGTTTCGCCAAACATGACGGCTTCGTAAAAAGCCCATATGCTGCGTTGCCCTTCTTCCCTCGTCATTGCGGCGTACCATAAGTACGCCTCATTCCTCGGGATTCGGGCGCCTTGGCTCTGGTGCTTTTTACTTTGCCGTTCGAAAAAGTGTTGAATCGGCCTTTTTACGACTTCATCAAACATGGAACGATCCGATGATCTTCATTTCTGCGAGGTTTCCCTGGGAAAGGTCTCGAGGACGTTTGCCGTCAACATCCGGGTCCTCCGGGGCGAAGCCTACCGGGCCGTTCTGATCGCCTACCTCCTGTGCCGCATGGCCGACACGGTGGAGGACGATCCCTCCTTTCCCCCTGCGGGAAAGCGCGCCAAACTGGCGGAGTACGCTTCCCTGTTCCCCCCTTCCGGCGATTATGAAAGCCGCTATGAATCCTTCCTGGAGGGAATTCCATTCCGGGAAGGGGAGGACGATCTGATGCTGCTCCACAACGGCAGCCGCGTCCTCCGGGAGTTCGTGAAGCTTCCCGCGGATCTTGTGAGACTCGTCTCCCGTCATGTCCGCGAAATGGCGGAGGGGATGGCCCGTTTCCAGGAACGGGCCGAAAACGGGGGGATCTCGTTTCTCCGGGACGAGGAGGATCTCCGCAAATACTGCTACTACGTTGCGGGAACCGTGGGAATCATGCTTACGGGGATCTTCACGAAATACGCGCCCCCCCTCTCCCCCGCCGCACGAAGGACCCTCGAGGACCGGTGCGTCTCCTTCGGGCTGGGGCTCCAGCTCACCAACATCGCAAAGGATTTCGGAGCGGACCGCGAAAGGGGGTGGTGCTACGTCCCCCGTTCGTTTTTCCCTGGCCCGCCGGCGGTCCCCGTCGACCCTTCCTCTCCCGAGGGACGGTCCGCCTTCCCGGACGCCCATGGAAAACTCGTCAGGATGGCCCTCGCCTGTCTCGACGACGCGCTGGAATACACGCTCGCCCTGCCGCGGAGGGTTTTCCGTTTCCGGCTGTTCTGCCTGTGGCCCCTTTTCATGGCTGTCGAAACGCTGGGCCTCATGAACCGGGAGCGGTCCCCTCTTTCCGGAAAACCCGCAAAAATCAGCCGGGACGATGTCCGGCGGATCGTCCGAAACACCGGGATGGCCGTGTTCTCGAACAGCATGCTCCGGGCGATGTACCAGAGGGCCCGTCTCCGGGCGGCTTCCCACCCCCTTTCATGATCCTCCTGATTCATCCTCCCGCGACCCGGCCCTCCGAGCCCCCTGCCGGATTGGCCCGCCTCTCGGGGTGCCTCCGCGCAAACGGCGTTCCCCATGTCCTGCTGGATGCCAACCTGGAGGGACTGCTCCATCTTCTATCGGCCCCCCCGGGAACCGCCGGAGACCGGCGGACGGAACGGGCGGCCCGCCATCTGCCTGAAAATCTGCGGGCCCTCCGGACGTGGGACGGCTTCGGAAACGCCGGAAGGTATCGAACGGCCGTCCACGAACTGAACCGGCTCCTCGAGGAATCGGCGAAAGGGGGGACCTGCCGGGTCGATCTGCAGAACTGCGCCGACCGGGACCTCTCCCCGGTCCGTTCGGCCGATCTCCTGACCGCTTTCGCGTCACCGGAACGGAATCCGTTTTACCCGTATTTCCGAAGACGTCTTCCGGAGATCCTGGAACGGGACACCCCTTCCCTCGTCGGATTTTCCCTGAACTACCTGAGCCAGGGGCTCACGACCTTCGCCATGATGGGATTTCTGAGGAAAACAGCGCCGGGCATTCCCATCGTCCTGGGCGGGGGGCTTGTCACGTCATGGACCGGGCGGCCCGGCTGGAACAATCCTTTCGCCGGAACGGCGGATCATCTGGTTTCCGGTCCCGGCGAAGGCCCCCTTCTCGCCCTGGCGGGGAAGCCGGGGACCGGGGAGCCCGTCTGCCCGCCCGACCTGAACGGATTTCCCTTGAACGACTACCTTTCCCCCGGGCTGATCCTCCCCTATTCGGCCTCCACCGGCTGTTACTGGAACAGGTGCTCCTTCTGCCCGGAAAGGGCGGAGAAGAGGACCTTCCGGCCCCTCCCGCAAACCCGGGTCCTGGAGGAAGTCGGGGAACTTTGCCGGACCTGCGACCCCGCGCTCGTCCATTTCGTCGACAACGCCCTTGCCCCGTCCCTTCTCGGCGCCCTGGCCCGGAAAGGTTCCCCCAGGCCCTGGTACGGATTCGCCCGGGTCACGGAGGAACTGGCCGATCAGGATTTCGCCCGGTGCCTCCGGGAATCGGGCTGTGTCATGCTCAAGCTGGGAATCGAATCGGGAAGCCAGGACGTGCTGGATTCCCTGGAGAAGGGGATCCGTCTCGAAACGGCGTCCCGCGTCCTTTCCACGCTGCACCGCTTCGGAATCATCCCCTATGCCTACTTTCTCTTCGGCACCCCAGGGGAAACGGAGGCAAGCGCGCAGGAGACCCTGGATTTCATCGTACGCCACGGGGAAAGCATCGGCTTCCTGAACCTCGCCCTGTTCAATCTCCCCGTCCACGGGCCGGAGACGGAGGCCCTCCGGACGAGGGATTTTTATGCGGGAGACCTTGCGCTGTACCAGGAATTCGAGCACCCCTCGGGGTGGCACCGGAACCGGGTCCGGAACTTCATCGACCGGAAGGTGAAACGGCACCCCGCCGTCTCCGCCATCCTGCGACGGGAGCCCCCCTCCTTCGGCTCGAATCACGCCCCGCTTTTCGCTATGGCGCCTGCCGCCCGGTTTCGAAATCGGCGGCCACGATCTTCTCGCAAATCGCCCTGACCTTCCCCAGGACCACCACATGGTCCGGATGGGTCTGATACCGCTTCAGGGCATCCATATCCTGGAATGCCGATACGAGGGCAAAATCGAAGGACCGCTCCTTCCGCCCGTCCCGGCCGAATTCGTACTGGAGGATTTCGGGGATCTTCGGAGGAAGCCCGGCGAGCCCCTCCTCCATGTCGCGGATGTCTTTTTCCGCGGCCCCCTCCTTGAACTTCATGAGAACGATGTGCTTCAGCATGTCCGGCCTCCTTGGCGACGGGTTTCCCGATCTCTGACCCGCAGGGGGATGCCCGCTTCTTATCTCTTTTTCACCGTGTGTCAAATCGGAAAAAAGAACTTCCCCCGGAAAGAACAAGGCCCGCCCCCGGAGATTCCGCGGCCGGGCCTTGTCGGACCTTCTTTCGAACCGTCAGTCTTTCAGTTTTTCCACGTTTCTCTTGAACGGTCTGGACGCCGCATCATCCTGATCGGTGAAGACCAGTTCCGCGGCAATCGCCGCCGCATCGGTGATCAGTTCCCTGCAGAACAGGGCGTGATCCCGGCACAGCCACGTGTCCTGCCACTGGGAGGTCAGCTCCCGGCACAGCGTCTTGCCGTACTTGTCCGCCAGGGTGTTGGGAATCTGGTTGAAAAGACGGTACAGTCCCGGCTTCCCGTAGAGCTGTTCGGTCGCTTTCTTGACGGCTTCCTTCCCCTCGCCGTCAGGGAGCTTCGACCTGCCGTGGACGGCCCCTACGGCCAGGACGGCGCCCGTGATGGCCCCGCAGGTGTCCCCGAAAAGTCCGACACCGCCCCCGAAGCCCGTGGCCACCTTCTTGGCTTCCGGGGGAAGGCCCGTGTCCGCAACGGCCAGAACGGCCTCCATCACGCACTCGGCGCAATTGTATCCGAGCGTGAAGTTCTTCCGGGCCCGCTGCTTGATCGCTTCCACTTTTTCCTTCCTCGCGTTGTCATCCTGAACAGCCATCCCAGTCCCTCCTTAAGTTTTCTGTCGTTCCGTTACCATAAATCCCGTATTCCTTCAATAAACGAGAAGGAGCCCGATCCATGAAACCCTGTCCCGGACGGGAAACGCAATGGACATCCCCGCCCTTTCCGCCGTGCCCGCCACGTCGATTCCCATGGACTCCATGGACGGCCTTGCCCGGAACGGAAACCGGCAGGCCTCCCCGGTCACCGCCGCGCAGGTCTCACAGAGGCGGCAGCATCCGCCGATGAGTCCCATGGCAAACCGATAGCCCATGGTAAAGGCTTCCTTCTCCCCGAGATGAATCAGCTCGTGGAGCCGCCTCGCTCCACGGAAGGGATCGCCGTCCTCCCCTTCGAGCGCATCATTCACCAGGACCAGCAGGCCCGTTTCGTAACGGGCCAGGGCGGCCCGGATCTCGGAAAGAGGGGGCACGCGGGGGGGGCAGGTGTAGTTTCTCCCGTAACTGTCGCAAAGGGGCACCTGGCATTTGAGCCGGACCCGGTCGTCGACAAGGACATCCGCCGCCGCGAGAACGGCCGTCTCGTCCGCGCCGTTTTCCCTGAGAACCCTTCCGATCCGGTGGAGATCCCTTTCCACCGTCGCGGGGCAGCCGCAGCCCGCGTCGCTCATGATGCCTCCACTGCCGGTTCGTATCCCGAAGATGTCAGCTTTTCCCATCCCTTTTCCCGGAGGACATAGGTGTCTTCCACCCCGACGACGCCCGCCTCCGGAAAAACGAATTTCGGCTCCAGCGCAAGCGCCATCCCCGGCCGGAGGGGCGCGGGGTTTCCCGCCGAGATCACCGGCTCCTCGTCCAGTTCCAATCCGAGGCCGTGGCCGCAGAATCCGGCCCGGTCCCTGCCCGATCCCATGAAGTGATCGCCCAATCCCTCACGGCGGGCGACGGCCTCCGCCTTCCCGTAAAGGTCGCCCGCCGTCACGCCCGCCCGCAGCGCTTCCTCCAGAACCCCGGCGATCTCCAGGGAAACCCGGTAGCCCCGGTCCAGAACCTCCGGCAGGCCGCCTACGGCGAAGGTCCTCGATTGGTCCGCGTGATAGCCGTTCATGACCGCGGCGAGGTCGAAAAGCACGGGCTCCCTTTCCCGGATCACCCGGAATCCCGATCCGCCGGCAAATGCGGCGCTGAGCCCCCCTCCCCCCGTGGTGAAGTGAACGTAGGACGGTTCCGCAGCCTCGGCCCCCGAAACCAGATGCCCCCAGTAGACCTCCTGGTTGAAGGCCCGCATCCGGACAAAACCCTCATGGCCCTTCAGCCGGGCGGCCCGTTCCACTTCCGCGGCCAGGGCGATTTCCGGGATTCCCGCCCGGAGGAACCTGCGCGTAGTTTCCACCATGAAGTCGGAAAGCGCGGCGGCCTGCCGCAGCAGGATGATTTCATACTCCGATTTGACCTGACGGATGGTCCGTACAAGGGGGGACAGATCGACCACTTCCCGGCATGGAAGGATCTCCCGGTAACGGTTCAGAAGATTCATCGGGAGGACGTCCAGTTCCATGGCGGCCCGCCGGACGGTCCCCTGCCCGAGATCGGCGAGCCTTTCCCGGAGATCGGAAAACCCCCTTACGGGAACGATCGTCTCGAGGGAGGATTCCCTCGCCGTTCGATCCAGGTTCTTCCGGGAGAAATAGACGGGATTTCCGGAGCGGAAAACACACAGGCACCCCGGCTGGATCGTCCCGCCGAAATAGAAGAGATCGGCATTCTGCACGATCAGGGCAAGATCGATCCCCTGCTCGTCGAGAAGATCCTGAAGCAGCCCGGTCCGGAACGTCAATTCCTCCCGGGGGGTCTTGATCATGCTCTTCTCCCGTTATCCCGTTCTTTAACCCGAACGCTTTTCCGGACGGCCGGGGGGAAGTCTCCGGAGGCAAGGCGCCTGAATTCCGAGGAGCGGGACATATCGGTTCGTACGCCGCGGGGACGAGGGATGAAGGGCAACCCGGCACGGGAACTTTTTCGAAGCCGTCAGTACTCGATGCCCTCCCGCTCCTTGATCCCTTTCGCGTAATGGTGCTTGATCTCCCTGACCTCGCTCACCATGTCGGCAAGATCGACGATCTCCTCCGGGGCGTACCGGCCGGTGAGGACAAGATCCACAGAAGCGGGCTTGCCCTGGATGAGTTCGATGACGCCGGACAGCGGAATGAGTCCGAAGTCGAGGGCGACGTTCACTTCGTCGAGGATGACCATCCTGTACTTCCCGGAATGAACGGCCTCCCGGGCAAGCTCCAGCCCCTTCCGGGCCAGTTCCACATCCACCGGCGCCGGGTTTCCCCGCATGACGAAGCTGTCCAGACCGGAACGGACGATCTCGAAGCCGGGAAGATATTTTTCCGCCGCCAGGACTTCGCCGTATTTTTTCCCCTTCATGAACTGAACCATGAAAACGGCCATGCCGTGGCCCAGGGCGCGAAGGGCCTGGCCGAGAGCGGCCGTCGTCTTCCCCTTCCCGTCCCCGGTCAGAACCATGACGATTCCTCTGCGGTACTTTTCCAGGATTTCTTCCATGTCGGATCTCCTGTCCTTCCCGATGGGCGGTTCTTCATGAAAAACCCGGGGACCAAGGGCGACCTGATCTGCCCGGGTTTTTCAAGACGACCACGAATGGATGACGGCTTTCGATCAGGCCGCAGGATCCTTGAGACAGCGTGCGGCGACCTCCTCAGCGCAACTGTACGGGTCGGTCTCCTTTTTCAGACATCGGTCGGCCATTCGCTCCAGTTCCCCGTCCGCCACCAGACGGTTCAGGATGGGTTCCAGGATGCACGCGCGAAGCGCCTCGTTCAACTCGTGAAGCGTCTTCCTCCGGACGCGGTTCCCCAGAAGCCCCCGCTCCAGCAGATAGTCATAATGCCGCTGGATGGTCTCCGACACTTCCTTCACTTTTTCCTTGAATGTCTCGGGGACGAAGATGCTTTCCACCCGCAGAATGGGAGGACGCCAGTCGTTCTTGGAAAATCCCGCCATGTCGAGCATCATCATGATGTCTCTGTAAAGTTTTCCCGTCCCTTCCCGGTCGGCCTTGTTGATGATGAAAATATCGGCGATCTCCATGATCCCCGCCTTGATCGCCTGAATCTCGTCCCCCATCCCGGGAATCAGAACGACGATGACCGTGTGGGCGTGGTTGATGATTTCCACCTCCTGCTGGCCCGTGCCCACCGTTTCCACGATCACGACATCCTTTCCCATGACGTCGAGGACGTGAATGGCATCCCCTACGGCCTTGGAAAGACCTCCCAGCGCCCCCCGCGTCGCCAGGCTCCGGACGAACACCCCCGGATCCTCCGTATGGCGCTGGAGGCGGATCCGGTCCCCCAGAATGGCCCCGCCGGTGAACGGGCTCGTGGGATCGACCAGCAGAACTCCCACCGTTTTTCCCTTCTCCCGGTACGATGCAATGATGGAGTCGATGAGGGTGCTCTTTCCGGCACCGGGCGACCCCGTCACCCCGATGACATGGGCTTTTCCCGTGTATGGGAAAATGTGCTTGATTGTCGTTTTCGCCTCGGGGATATTGTCTTCCAGATTGCGGATGACCCGCGTCGCCGTTCGAACGTCCCCTTCCCTGATTTTTTTGACTTTTTCCATCTCCCGCCTGTCCTTGTCTGAGCGGGAGCCGGGGACGATGGAATGTCCCCGGCTTCCGCCGCGCCTTCGATAGAGTTATCTCGGTTTCACGTTGGTCCGGATCCAGTCCAGGATCGAATCGAGGGTTGTGCCGGGGGTAAAGATGGCCTTCAGCCCCGCATCGTAAAGGCCCTTGAAATCCTGGTCGGGAATGATGCCGCCGCAGATGACGGTGATGTCATCGGCCCCCTGTTCCTTCAGGATTTCCACCACCCTCGGGAAAAGATACCTGTGGGCGCCGGAAAGGCAGCTCAGTCCCACCAGGTCCACGTCCTCCTGGATCGCCGACGTGGCGATCTGTTCCGGTGTCTGGTGACAACCCGTGTAAATCACTTCAAAACCCGCATCCCGAAAACACCGGGAGAGGACTCTCGCCCCCCGGTCATGCCCGTCCAAGCCGGGCTTGGCAACCATCACGCGAAGCTTCCTGTCCACCATGTCGATTCCCTCCCTTTCCCCGTTCCTAGTAGAGTCCCGGATCCCTGTATTCGCCGTAGACATCGCGATAGACGTCGCAGATCTCCTGGACGCTCGCCAGGCTTTTCACGGCCTCGATGCAATAGGGCATGACATTCTCCCCCTTCTTGCAGGCCGCCTTGAGGTCGGCAAGGCTCTTCTTCACGGCCTTGCCGTCCCTCTTCCTGCGGACGGCGGCAAGCCTTTCGATCTGCTGGGTCTCCACGGCGTCGTCGATTTCCAGGAAGGGAATCTCGCCTTTGTCTTCGCTGACATATTTGTTCACGCCGATCATGATCTTCTCGCACGAGTCGATCTGCTGCTGGAACTTGTACGCGGCGTCGGAAATTTCGAGCTGGGGGAATCCTTTTTCGATGGCCGCCACCATTCCGCCCATTTCGTCGATCTTGTAGATGTAGTCCCAGGCCTGTTCTTCCATCTCGTTGGTCAGGGCCTCCACGAAGTAGGACCCCGCCAGCGGGTCGACGGTGTTGGCCGCCCCCGTCTCCTCGGCGATGAGCTGCTGAGTCCGAAGGGCGATCTGCACGGCGTGGTCCGAAGGCAGGCACCAGACCTCGTCGAGGGAGTTCGTGTGGAGCGACTGGGTTCCACCGAGGACCGCCGCCAGGGCCTCCGTGGCGGTTCGTACCACGTTGTTGTACGGCTGCTGGGCCGTGAGGGAACATCCCGCCGTCTGGGTGTGGAAGCGCATCCACCAGGAACGGGGATCCTTCGCGCCGAAACGGTCGCGCATGAGCTTCGCCCAGAGCCTCCTGGCGGCCCGGAGCTTGCAGATTTCCTCGAAGAAGTCGATGTGCGAATTGAAGAAGAAGGACAGTCTCGGGGCGAACTCATCCACCGGGAGCCCCTTCCGCTTGATCACGTCGTCCACGTATTCCACCCCGTCCCGGATGGTGAAGGCCAGTTCCTGGACCGCCGTGGACCCCGCCTCCCGGATGTGATAGCCGCTGATGCTGATCGTATTCCACCGGGGGACGAACTTCGTGCCGAATTCCACGGTGTCGCTGATGAGCTTCACCGAGGGCTCGGGGGGGCACATGAGGGTCTTCTGGGCGATGAATTCCTTGAGCATGTCGTTCTGGATGGTCCCGCCGATCTTGGTCAGGGGAACCCCCTTCATCTGGGCGGCGGCGCAGTACATGGCCCACAGGGCCGTCGCCGGCGGGTTGATCGTCATGGACGTGGTGATCTGGTCCATGGGAATGCCGTCCACCAGGACGAGAAAATCCTCGAGGGTGTCGATGGCGACGCCGCACTTACCGCACTCTCCCCGGGCCTTCGGGGAATCGGTGTCGTACCCCATGAGGGTCGGAAAATCGAAGGCGGTGCTGAGGCCCGTCTGTCCCGCCTTCAGGAGCAGATGCCACCTTTCGTTCGTGTCCTTGGCGCTCCCCATCCCGGAAAACATCCTGAAGGTCCAGTATTTGCCGCGGTACCCAGTCACCTGGTTCCCCCTGAGATAGGGGAACTGGCCGGGGTAACCGATGTCCTTGGCAAAATCCATATCCTTGATGTCCTCCGGGCCATAGAGGCGCTTGATCTCCAGATCAGAAACGGTGGACCATCGCTCCCTCTGGTCCGGCCACTTGGAGACGGTCTTCCGGACCTCATCTTCCCACTTTTTCCTCATTTCGCTGGACTTATCCAGCAGTTCCTGTGCAAAGTACACGTTTCTCCCTCCTTTCAAGCCTTTTCCTATATTTTTTTGGCTGCCGTCCCCTCTTACAGAACTCCCAGGAGACGATGCCAATTCCTGGGCAGACAAGGTCCCTCCGGACCCCGGGAAATGCCGTGAGCGGTCGCTTGATTCGCACTGGGCACTGAAAAGGTCATCCGCCTTTCCCGTACACCGGCAGAAATGGGGAAACGAACTTGAGGACTGTGAATCCTGTCGAAATGCCTCATAAAAAAGAGTGCATCACTGTACTGCGCGCCTAAAGATTGTTAATCCTGCCCCGATGTACCGTTATAATGGAACCCTGATTTTGTCAAGAGAAAAACCGGAAGGAAAAACCCGTACGGCGAGCCTTGTTCCGTGGGCTCCGGGAGGGGTCCCCGCGTGCCGGAAACGGCTTTTTGTGATATGGGGAAAGGGTCCCTTATTTCACGGGTCCGTTGCGCAAAACGGACCAGGAACGGCGCCATGTGCGGAAGGTTCGTCCTGATCAGCGATCTCGCCGAAGTGACCGGGGCCTTTCCCGTCGAGGAGGTCTCAGGAACTCCCCGGAGAAGCTTCAACATCGCCCCCGGCGGTCCCGTGTCCGTCATTCTCCTGGACGAAATACGGAAACTCGTCCCCATCCTCTGGGGCTACCCGCCGCCCTGGACCGGGGGTGCCTCTTCCGGCAAGACGCTCATCAACGCCCGGGCGGAGACGGCGGCCGTCAAGCCGACCTTCCGGAAATCCTTCCTGGAAAGGCGCTGCCTCGTCCTCTCCAACGGTTACTACGAATGGAAAAAGGAGGGCAAGACGAAAATCCCCTATTTCATCCATCTCGCGGGAAAACGGATTTTCGCCTTCGCCGGGATCTTCAACCGCCGGGCCCCCGGGGAGGCACCGGGCGTGGCCATCCTCACCACCGAGCCGGCCCCGGCCGTCGAACGCATCCACGACAGGATGCCGGTGATCCTCACCGGGGAGGCAGCGCTTCGATGGATCGAGCCCTCCGCGGGCGGGGGGGATTTCCTCCGATCCCTCCTCGGGCCCTACCGGGGAGGGGACCTTTCGGCCTACCCCGTGTCCCCGTACGTGAACCTGCCGGCCCACGACTCCCCCGCGTGCATCGACCCCGTCGAACCGGGGGATCCGGGGCGACATCCACGAACCGTTTGACTTTTCCGGTCGATTACACTAAATAACGTCGATCAACTCCTGTACGGGGCCCTCCTTATGGAAATCCAGGAGATTCTTCGCGCCTATGAAGGCGACCTGAAGGAAGTCGAAACCATCCTTGACGAGAACGAGCGTTCGTACGTCGACCTCATTCCCGACATCAGCGGCTACATCATCCGGAGCGGCGGAAAGAGGCTGAGGCCCCTGCTTCTCATGATCGCCTCCGATCTGTGCGGGTACGGGGGCGAACGGCGCTATGCCATCGCGGCCGCCATCGAATTCATCCACACGGCCTCCCTTCTTCACGACGACGTGATCGATCACGCCGACACGCGGCGCGGGAAGAAAGCGGCCAACCGGGTCTGGGGGAACTCGGCCACCGTCCTGGTGGGGGATTATCTCTATTCCAGGTCCTTCAAGATGATCATCGACGACGGTGACCCGCGGATCCAGTCGCTTCTCTCCACGACCACCCTGCTCATGGTAGAGGGGGAGACGGCCCAGTTGATCGCCACGGGAAACCTCGCCATCACGGAAGAGGAGTATCTTTCCATCATCGAGAAAAAAACGGCGCTTCTGATTTCCGCCGCCTGCGCCTCGGGCGCCCTCCTCGCGGATCTTCCCGACGCCTCGGTGAACGCCCTGGGGGCCTTCGGGCGGAGCCTCGGCAACGCCTTTCAGGTGACCGACGACATTCTCGACTACATGGGCGACGAAAAGGAATTCGGAAAGGCCATGGGCATGGACTGGAAGGAGGGGAAAATCACCCTCCCGCTGATCCGGGCGCTCTCCGCCTGCACCCCGAAAGAGCGGGACCGGGTCAGGGCGCTCCTCGGGACGGCGGATATCGCCGAAGACGACCTCGGGGAGGTCATATCGCTGATCCGGACGTACGGGGGAATCCCCTATGCCCTCGACCGGGCGCGGGACATCCTTTCCAAAGGGAAGGCCTTTCTCGACGGATTCCCCGAGGGAAAGGCGAAAACCGCCCTTACCACCCTCTCGGACTACATCCTGAAACGGAAAATGTAACGGCTTCGGAAAAAGTCCATATGCCGCGTTGCCCTTCCTCCCTGCGGCGTACCCAAATTACGCCTCAGTCGTCGGGAGTCGGGCGCCTTGCCTGCGGAGCTTTTTCCTTTGCCGTCCATGATATTTCTCAGACCTTTGCCAGTGCATCAAGAAATTGGAACCGTCGAAAAGCGGTTCCTGAGCCGGAAAACCGTCCGCGACCCCGAAGAGCCGCTACACCAATCCGATCATCCGCGTCCCGACCGGGGCTGAAGCCCCGGGCTACATCAGAAGTTTCTTATCGTCCACCGGGATTTTGTCGCAGGCAACCGCCGTTGAGGGGCGCGGAACGGTTTTGGAGGCGAATAAGCGCCTTTTCGCTCACGGTTCCTTTCGAAGCGGAACGCCCGCAACACCGCTTGTCCGAG
>ENA-ORXD01001238-ORXD01001238.1-sediment-metagenome-genome-assembly--contig:-NODE-1238-length-22678-cov-3.792310_pt1 | contig 22678 bp, 17 predicted proteins | sample MGYA00237862_ERZ511471 | MGnify/ENA metagenome assembly ERZ511471
AATGCATACGTTAGTTAAATTATCTTGGGTGGAATTGAAGCTATTTGTCCGGGAGCCGATTACAGTTATTTTCACACTGGCGCTACCCGTTATTTTCCTCTTTGTGATGGGTGGCGTCTTCGGTAACGAAGCCAGTACCGATGATGGTGGTGTGGTTGTCTTTCGTGGCGTCGGACCTCTCGACTATTATATTCCCGCTTACTTTGGACTGGTCATGATGGCTATCGGAACAGTAGCCCTGCCCGTACACCTAGCCGGCTATCGCGAGCGTGGCGTGCTGCGCCGTTTGCGAGCCTCTTCCATATCAGTCTGGTCGGTGCTGGGCTCGCAGCTGGCGGTCAGCTTTGTCATTGCTGTGCTCGGCAGCATCCTTATTCTTATCTTCGGAATAATCGCTTATTCCCCGCATATGCCTCAGGAGGTTGGCTTGCTTATTCTGGCTTTCCTGCTGGGATTCGTATCCTTTACCGCTTTTGGTTTTTTCCTCGGGGCTGTCCTTCCCTCTACCCGTGCCGCCCAGGGATTGGGCTTGATTCTCTTCTTCGTCATGATGATACTGGGCGGTGCCGGCCCCCCGCCCGAGGTCCTGACCGGGCCGATGGATATTGTCGGTCAGATTACCCCCCTCCGCCACGTCATTATCATCCTGCAGGACCCCTATCTTGGTTTTGGATGGAATCTGAATGCGTCGCTGATAGTTGCCGGCATTGCCGTCGTGGCGACAGCTTTAGCCGCCCGTTTCTTTCGCTGGGAGTAAATACTCTATACTTGAAAATAACTTCTGTATATGATTTAAATATGCAATGAAACGCTATCAGATAGGGAGAAACTGGCTCCCCGAATGGGTCAATACACAGAACTTTTAAAGCTACCTTTGAGATGTCGGTCGTTAATAATAACCGAAATCTTTTTAAAACCCGCAAGCATCAGTATCGAAACCCTATTTGCCTAGCAAAGGAATGGCGCATGCTTTTAGATAGAGGTATATGTTCATCTCCTGCAGACTTATCCCGGTATCTACAGATCTCACGAGCAAGGGTGACTCAGGTATTGAATTTTTTACAGCTATCACCAAAAGTTCTACAGAGTATTTTGGAATTAGGTGATCCTTTGGATAGCCCCGTCATATCTGAAAGAAAACTGCGGCCTTTATTAACATTGACTTTCGAACAACAGAACGCTAGTGTGGAACATATGCTTCTTAAAAATTTATAATCAACACCGGTAAAACATATTTATATCTCCCGCCCAAATGGGAAAGACAACAAAGTAATTTGGTTAGAGGAGAGCAAATGTTACATTTTGAAGAATATGTGGCTCGTCGCAAGAAGGAGGACCGGCTTAACGAGTTCGATATAGATTCCCGAGCAGAAAACCTAAAAACTTGTGTTAATTATGTGTTCGAATACTTTAACAATTACTTAAGTATCGATTATATGGAAGAAAAGACTTTTCTAGAGAATGAAAAAACTGGAAAATACCGAAGGCAAATCGAAGAATACGATCCTGAAGTCAAGAGTTGGCTAATAAACATCTATACTGAATACGGGAACGCTCTTAACAGAGTTATCGGAAAAACTTTAAAAGAGAATGAGTTCTTTATTCTTCTTAACACAGATCAGGAATTCAGAAGTATCTCCTATGACTGCTATTCTAAACTTGTTAGGACGTACCCTTATATCAAGGACCAGACGGAAATGCTGTTTCTGTTTATTAAGGATTACCATCGAATATTAAGCCAAAAACGGCATAGGCAGAAGATCCCGTTTATAACTGAAGCCGTTGACAATTGGATTCAGGATTCTTGGTCAAAGCATCAGGTTAGTGTGGTTGCATTTGCTGATAATTGGGTTATGTATTTCTGGGATCACAAGGATCTATGGCCAGCAACCCATCGAATTAAAAGCAAAGAAGAATGGATCAAGTATGACTATGATTTTAAGCAAAAGAGCAATTTGTTCAACCTGAATTCTTTATACACAAGAATGCCGAAAAAATCATTTACAAGAGGCAGAAAACAAGAATTCGAAATATTAATGATGTACTTTTGGTTACACGAGATAGTGGGCGATGAAGAAGACTACTGGCAGAAATATCTAGATAAAGTCCTTCAAAGTTCGAATCCTGCCCTGTAGAGCATGTTGTACGAAAACAACCTTTCGGTTGGTTTTCACTATGGGTAACTAAAGGTTCGAGTCCAAAATGGTGGACCTTGCTTGACAGATTCCGAACTGCTTTTTGAACGAACGGGCATCATCCCAGAACTACAAAAGCTAATAGCTAATAACCTTAGATAGGCATGAGAGGCTATTAAGTTTATATCCGGAGACCTGGGTGGTAATTACTTGATTGTTGTGATAATTTGAATCTGCTTGGTTGAAGTTGAGCTCATTGCCCATTAACAATAAGAAGCTTGAAGTGTAATCTGTAGCTGATTGAATATCACTTCCCTCTGGTGTTTCCCCAGAGAAGAATATGTAATCGAGTACAGAACCTATAACCTTGCCCTATACAATAACTAGCCAACCATCTGCTTCTATCGAGAATCGTCTCTTGTTCTGTGCCTTCCGGCATTAAAAGTACTTTCTCTGGTACTATTTGATATATGTTGACGAAGTGGTTCACGTCATTTAAATCGTTTTCAACCTGAATGACAAATTTGAAAAAACTAGATGACAAGCGTGTAAACAAACCGAATGATTCAGGTACCTCACGCACCGAAGTTGGATTCCCTGAATTCTCAAGTTTAGGGGAAACATTCCACTGATCAACAAAAGATACAAGGTCTTCAGTAGGTGGAATTGTTCCATTTGTTTCTACTTCAATATAATATCCTTCCCTCTTCAAAGATGAGACCACATCAATAAGCGCGTTCTGCTGGAGCAAAGGCTCACCGCCAGTTATTACTAAATGGTGTGTGCCCAATGAACGAAGACCATTTAAGACCTCTTCCGACGACAACATCATCACTTTTTCGTTTTCGTTGTAATGCTGCCAATCCCACGTGTATCTAGTATCACACCAACTGCATTTTAGATTGCAATAAGCTAGTCTTATAAATGCGGTGGTAGCTCCTGAATTTGTTCCTTCTCCCTGGATTGAACGAAAAATTTCAGGCGAGCCGTCGCTAAGTTTTGCCAGAGCTAGCACCCAGACCTCCTACAAGATGAATAATTTTAAGTTGAGTAAGAGAATCTAAATGAGGATATCTCGTAGATATCATTTTTAGATTCAGCGACGGAAGTATGAATAAAAAAATTAAGATAGCCTTCCGTGATGGACGCAAATCGCCATAATACTATGTCTACCACTGGAATGCTATCACCCGTCTGTAAACTAATATCGCAGCAGAACCTTTGAACGTCATCATACCCATAGAGACTTGCCAGTCGGGTTAAGTGTCTGTCAGGCTTTGCTACTTGAATACCAATGTTCTTCGCTAAGTGAAAACAAGTTATAGGTCCGATATATGGAAGGGATTTTAGTGTTTCCAACGGATTTAAATAAATAGACCCTTTAAACCTACCAAAGCCTTCAGAGTATATTCTGTTAGCCATAAGAATGATGGCATCAATTTTCTTTTGGTTATTGAAATGTTCGAGAGCCAATCGCCGGCAAGCACACTTGTTTTCTATAATAACCTCTGCAGACTGAAAATCATAAAACGACGAGGCAACCCCGCGAAAGTGGTTTCGTATCACTCTTTCTTGCATACCCGCTGAAAGCGCTACCCAGGCGTGCTCACGCAGGAAGTCTGATTCGGTCACATAGTCAAAGTTAACCGATTCTTGCCAGGAGATTTCATCCCGGAATCCAGCTCTTATGACAGCCTCTTTGGCTTTCCGATAAGCAGTCGTGATAGTATCCACCCTGTCCTCTTCGATTAAATGTTGCAACGATATATTCTGATTTCCATATATATCTTTCTGCTGAATGGAAGTCCCTTTAGTTATTTTATTGCTTGATTTAATGGTCGTCATATTGTTGCTCCTTCAAAGAACTGGATTCGCGTGCTTTTAGAAGCTTAGCAAATATGTCAGCTTGAGCCTGGGCATCACTCAGAGCGTTATGTTTTTTCTGGCTAACCGATCGGAGCCACGAGGGTAATCTACTTGAAGAAGTATCAACCCAAGCGGAACCGGAGAAACCCATATAATAGGCTTTGATATCTATTGCATTTATTCCAAATGGATTATTGCCGAGAAACTTATGAAAATACCAGTTGATAAACTGCCAATCAAATGGTGCATTAAAACCGACAAATACTGGCAGGAAACTTGTTGCCATATTGTCGATCCACGAGGAGAATCTTCGCATTGCTTCTGCTGGCTCAATTCCGGATTCCTTCAAATTTTCCAGAGAAAACCCACTTATTTTCAAAGCTTCGGGAACGAAACGGTCGTTAATAGGTTTCAATTCGATGTAGAAGGATTTTTCAGGGGATTTAACTTCACAAGCACCGATAGATAGCATGCTGTACTCAGCGGGAATAGGGCCTGCCGCCTCGATATCAACCGAAATATAAATCTCATTAGCTTTCTTTTCTAGCATCATATGATTTCCCTTGATTTAACTAAAGCCGGACGATTAACGTTCCGTTGCCAATACTCTTTGAGTTGCTTCGTTCGTAGGTCATCAGCGAGGCCATTTTCCCAAAAGTGACATTCGAGCATCTTTGAATCAAAGGGTAAGACAGTTCCTTTCTTGGCAGTTAAAATAAGTCGGCGAGAGCGGCCTAATGCATATCCAAGTTCGATAAGACAGTCGGGGCGAACGGCAGTCAGGTCCACCACAGCAATAGTGCAATTATGCAAGCCTTCAAAGATTTGTTCGTTCATCCAAGGATGGGTTGTGCTCGAGAGCCCCATCTCTATTGTTGTATATCCTAAATCTCTAATTAAAGGGTCAACCACATGTCTGAAGAAATTCTCAACATCCGGGTAATCTTGGTGGTCTCGTGCAAGTAAACGTACGTAAAAAGCTGACGCAGGGGAAATAGCCTCAATGAGATTAACCATTGCCTCAGTCACTTGTGCTATAGCCGATTCCCCATTCCTTGTAGCCATCAAGCTCAGTAATGTTCCAGCACTAGTTGGATCTGAAATACGAAAGAAACGATCGGGGTGTGCAAACATTTCTTTTGCAAGTCGTGATGCCCCACCGGCACCATCACCAGTACTCGAACCTAAGTCAAGATCAATTGGAATTATAGGTTTTCCTCTAATCGCATATTCTCTGGCTAGGTGCTCGACACCTTCCCCTCCGCTGAGGATTATGAGTATGTCTCCTGATTCCACTAGCCGTGCCCGTCGTACCGCACCAGAAGCCCATCCTGGTTCAATATAATCGACCTGTATGGCATCATGTGCTAACAGTCCTCTCCATATCTCCCTGCGATCTTCTGGAATTTGCTCATCGGTCTTCTGTGTCGCAATTGTAGTTAAGACCTTTCCCTGCCAACTTGGCGGAGCGATTAAACCGGTTTTTAAGCAGCTATTGATTGTGGAGATTACCGTCCAATCAAAAATTATAGGCAGCCCGCTAGGTTTGCCTTCTAGACGCGGCTCTTTCCCCATTCCTACGGAAAAGGCAGCACCTTTCTCAGCTAGAACTCGAACGATCGCCTCGATAAGGCTGTGACCGTATGACAATAACTCCGGTGCTGCATTAGGACTCGCACTTCCGGCTATATGAACTCGGCATGATCGTATTTGCATCTTATTAACCTCTGTGTAGAGCTCGAGATTGACTATGAAGAATACCTTGCCATATTGCGTCGTAAACGGCGCTTGACGGTTCTTCGTGTATTCTTGAGCCATTTCCAGTTATCATAGTCAGGTCAATACCTCGCTGGTCAGAAACGAGGCCGACGACCGGAATCCCCAATGCCGCTGCGTGACCCACCTCGTATACGGTACCTGAATCTAATCCATCTAATAGAGCTAATACTGAATCAGCTTGCCTTAAGCCTTTCAGATCAGATGGTCCGACAATTTCCGGCGGTCCCCAGCCTACATCATGCAAAGGGGAAAAGACTTTTGCACCGAGATCCTTCAACGTGGTCCTGCAGAGTTCAACTAACCATCTTTCTGAAATAGTGAAGAAAGGTGCTGCGAGATACACAGCAACAGACTCTGCATATACTTCATGACTAGCGTCCTGATATACCACGTTTCCATTTTTGTTGATGACTTGAAATGGCTCGTTGGAAACCCAAGCAGCTACAGCTTTTGATGCGAGTCTTGCTGCTTCACTAGCTGGAATTTGGCACTCTGCCCAATAATAAGCAAAAACTCCGCTGAAAACGTCTCCTGACCCAAGGGGATTTACCTTTTGTGTCGGAAACACCCCTATGTGCGATACTTCGTTTGAATCTATGACAATAGCTCCAAGTGCTCCACATTTCACTACCACTACATCAGCCTTAAAGTGTTTCCGGACATTTTCCGCATGCTGTTCGATAGTCGAGTTCGGATTTTCAGCCGACATGCATTGAATCTCGGTCTTATTTCCCACAATGGCAACATGTTTAGCCGACCAGATAAACTGTTCCGTTAACGGCCTGATTCCCTGAGGATCCAGAACCAACCTTTCGGCTTGGATCTCTGATATGCCCTCCAGAATTCCAAAAGCTAATATAGCTTCATCATTACAGGTAATCTTCTCTGGTCCTAAAATAATCGGACTAGATGGAAGTATTCTTGGCGAACTAATCGGGACTTCATAGAAGAACTGAACAGGATAGGTCCGTTCATGCAACTCCGTTGTGAATCCGAAAGACGCTGCAAAAGATTCAACCTCTTTTTTGTCTGTCGAGTCAACGATGCTCAAATACTTCAGCAGCTTGCATCCACGAGAGATGGCAAAGGCAGCTCTTAGGCCAGAGCCAAAGAGGTTATCTATGGCTGGTTCTCGGCATATTTCTCTGTATGTACCCCCAACGACAATCATTGTTTTGCCCTCATTTAATATAGCCTAATAAAGTTCATTCAGCTTCAATACTATGCAGCCAGCCATTCACAGAATGACTAGCATCAGCATTTCTCAAACTTTGAGCTATTGTTCGCAGAGCACCGCTGAGTGCCTCCCGATCAGCACTATTTCGCACTCCTAGGTAATCATCGGCATAGATAGATTGGCCTGTTGTATCTCTTATAGGCGTCTTTACAATTTCACTAGCTCTATCGAAGAAATGCTGTGCCATTGCTTTGGATGTCAAGTCACCTCTATAGTCCTGAAATATTCTTTCTGCCAGCACTTCAACGTGATAACCTTTTATCTTTGGATATAACTTGGTTATGGCCGGCTTCACAAGCTTAATTACGGGAACAACTTTCCCGCTAAGCCTTTGGTTTAGGTCGGTTAAAGCTTGGGCGAACCTTCGGGGATGAACAATCTGAGACCAGGTATTTGCTTCGGCAGAAGGAATACGCACACCAGAGGCAGTTTTTAAAGCCGGTAAAATCTGTAATTGTGGCCCGTCTTTAAATGTAATTTTGATTGACAACGCACCACGTTCTACGTCTGCTCGGGCTCCCATTACCTTTTTTAGCACAACCTCGAACTCCTTTAATAGTTGTTGGGGAGAATCCGCGGTAAATTGAGAAGAGTCTAGCAAACAAAGACAATCTACATCACTAATACCATCCACGTATGTGTGTTTACTGACTGAACCCCCAAATCGTAAGTCAACAGAAGACTCCAGATAATCCGCAAGAGCCTCTCTCACTTTCTCCAATCTATCGTTGATGACATCGGTATCTCGGTCATTATATGCGGCCAGTAAGTCTTGCAAGCGCTCTGATACAGCTGCTTCATAATCGGCGTTCTCAGTAGCCCTTCTTGACGCTTGAATAGAAGATTCAGTTTGTTGCTCAGTTCGTGGCGAATAATATCCGCCACCACCGCCGGATCCGCCCATAATGACCTCCTTGTGACTCGTTATTACATGCCTAGTGCCAGTCTATCTTTACATGATGGACATTTATCGCAAGAGGGAACGCCGCCTACTTGGCAGCTGTAGGTTAGCTCTATAGGGACCCCATGCATTTTGGAGTATTGGACAATAGTAGCTTTATCCATATCGATGAGCGGAAGATCCAATTGAACAGTCCCTTGTGTATAATCATTGACAACATTCTTCATCGCGTTGACGAATTTCTGCCCGCAATCGTAATATGGGCAGCCACTATGAATGCCTAGCGATAGAAGGCCTGCGAAGTTCGGCTTGGCCATTAAAGCGGTAAATATCAAAAAAGCGTTACGTCCCCTTATCTCCCATCCTGAGACTATGGATGTTCCGGACAGCTTTAGCAAGCTTAGGGGTATTTCGAATTGTTTGCAGAGAGCGCCAACATATTCCCGCTCTGTAGCATTGGCAGGGTGCCCATAGTCGACGAAAATGGCTTCCACATTATGACCCAATTCTCGGTAGTAGAATAGGCAAGCTGTAGAGTCAATACCTCCACTGGCGAGTACTATTGCTTTTTTGTTGTTCATCTGTCTCTTCAATAATAGTCAATCTACATTTTTCGGATAATCCCACACCTTCAATGCTTGTCCTGCTAATAGGTTACCGCGATCCAATATTCTATTTTCATCCCATATATCAGTATTAGTGAACCTCTGGTAATAAGAATTCAAAATTAACAGACTTTGCTTTGTAATTTCGGGTCGTTTGACACTGAATGGGCCATTACTAACTTCTGAATTCAAAGGTTGTGTTAATAGTGTCAAATTACCAATACTGTGCAATAGGGTCCGACGCCTTGTTTCCTTCTCTTTTTCATCGAGGTTGTCACCACTTGGATATGGCCATTCCTCAGGTTTAAACCCTTGAGGCATTACGTGTTCAATAGTAAGAGAATTAGTAATGGGCAAAGGTAAAGCTTCTTGACGAGGTGTCCGGCTAGCTAGTTCTAAGGCAGTAAGAGCCAGGCGAACTCTTCTCGGACCAATAGTATCATACAAAGGCTCGTATATCAGGTGTCTCTTGAATGTGTCGTCATTAGGCCAGACTGCACTGTCTCCTTCAAGTGAAAGCAGTTCACGCTGCACTGATGACCTGCTTGGGATTCCTTCCTCCATGAGTTTCGTTAATAGTGTAACAAATATACGATTATAGTTTTTAGGAGTAAGCCGGCATACCGCTCGACGGACGACGTAGGATTCCAGATCAGACAATATACCGTCAAATTCCCCTGGTGTTGTTTTATTCCGATTTTCGCACAGCCAGAGTATGAATGGATATACTGTGGTTGTGTCCAATATCCGCAATCTTTGGGCAAGCACACCCAGCCGACTGCTATCATCTGATTCTAAAAGTGAGCGAAAGACTACACTTGAGCGCTGAGCCGATTCAAGTTCTGTTTCCACCGAACGCTCTCCGGAGTCATCCCACCAGTCCTTGAACTCCTGGTAAATATGACCCATCTTTATCTCACGTCCAACACGATAGGTTAGATAATGAAAAAAGAATAAGTCCAACCGGCTTCGGAAAAAACGGCCTTGGCGCTCTTTCTCTTTCCAGAACTTGCCGTTACTCCCGCTTGCTTCGTCAAAGTCTTTCCACCATTGATTGTAGAGAGCGTCTACATTCTTGTCCTGTCTATTCGCATAGAGAAAAATGAAGTTGCGTATCAGGTCGGAGGGCTCGAGGGGTACGCCGCCGTAATTGAGAGTTTCAAATATGACTTGGGGATCATCCTCAGAATCAAGTTGAATCTCAACAAGCTGTACATAGCGCATCAACGCTTCAAAGAGAATATTTGCCCGTGATTTCATTGAATTGATCTGCTTTGGGTGCAGAGATGAATTGATCCACTGACGAAATTGAGCTATTGCATTTTCTTCACTAATATTGCTTTCAAGCCGCTTAACACAAACTTTCTCATCCCATATTTCATACATTCCTCCTCTTCCTTGGGACGAAGAAATGAGTAAATCATATTCTTCATGAGTATCAATAAAAGTATATCCATCCTTATCAGTATGTCCCCGGATGCGACCATTCGTTTCAAAATTATCTGTAGTAATGGTATTACTATTGACTTCATCCACGTCGTTGAGAAATTTGCTAATCTCACCATAGAAATAAAAATAAGCTTCCACTAAAGCAGGTAGAGGCGGGATGAGTTTCCTTCGGTACATTTTCTGGGGGTACATCGCTGCTAATTTCTGTGCGGAACCCGCACACATCACGTTCCTGACGTCTTGCTGATATGCATTTGTAGGCCATACTTTGAACTGCTCATTATCGTCACGAAAAGGACCAACATTAGCTGTCAAATGCGCAAGCTGGGTGTTCAAGTAGTCATCGCCAAGATCTGCGATGGCATCTCGAAACGCTATCAGGAAAACCTGAAGGGTTAGCAACCTCTGCTGTCCGTCTATGATTTCTGAAGCTGGCGTTTGTCTTATCACAGTAGGCACGTGGCTCAAGACAATAGTGCCGAGGAAATGCTTACGAATGGTATTTTTTGAAGAGCCGTCGTGCTCACTAACCAAAGTGGCCTGTTCAGCTATATCTTCCCATAGGGGGGACCATTGCCTTTCCTTATTCCATACATAGCCACGCTGGAAAATGGGCACCAGATAACGCCGCTGTTTTTCAAACAAGTCAAATACCGTTATTTTATCGGTTTTCATTTGTCACTCGCTCTATCTGGGTCGATGTGAGTTTAAGCTTTTTACCACAGGTGCATGTGGTTAGATAGATTAATCTCCCAGAACTATTATTTCCCAATGATTCGACTAAACAAGGTCTGCATTGATGATGACCGTCTAGTTTCACTCGAATATAATCACCAATTTGAGCCTTTTGGAATATCTTAACCATTTCGCAATCTCTCCCTCGGTTTCTAAAATATTACGAAATCAGTGAATATTTAGTTAATACTCTTCTTCCTCACTAATATTTTTTCCCATACGGTATTTGAGGTCATAATTGATAATAAAATCTGCTTCAATTGCCGAGAATCCATAGTGTTTTGCTAAGGTATGATCTATTTCATTGATTATCGGCTTACTGAACATAGGGTAAAAGGAATCAAATTCAGTGGTGATTCCTTTGCTGACACGACGGTAGGGTCTGCTGTGTGCTTTAAAATCAGCCATGAGTTGTTTCTTTAAGACTACTAGTGACTGTTTAATTTCCTCATTCATCACATCTAAGCCAATCGGTAACCTCAGTATATCTTTCGGTGACAAATCTCTGCAGTTTGAAAATTGCCAATTGAACCAATAGAATAGACTGCTATTTAACGCACAAATAGTTATAGCCGCGTCTTTCTCGTTTGCTAAATGAATTTCCTTTAGATGTGTAGATCTGCTTTGTACACCATCAACCAGGTAATTAGGAATAAAATCAAAAACCTTGCCCCAATGTACTGGGGCATTATGATAATAAACAGGAAAACCTCGTGGAGTTACAAAATAGGATAGCGATTTAAAAGGCAATAGTTTCGTAAGCATTGAGGACTCGTGGCTAGTAGATATTTTACAGAAATGCGGAAAATGGGTTGTATCTTGATACTGGATAAACGATTGGAATAGGTGTTGCCTCTCTTCAGAAAACCATTTTATAAAATCAGTGGAGTATATATTGCCTGTCTTGGGCTTTCCGGATTTCGACAACAGAATAAGTAACCTATGCCTTACACCTGAGAACAACGATGACGGCTGATCTGAAGCTGAATAGTAACTAGCCCAAATATTTGTAGAGTGATCTGATATTGTTTTCTTTAAAGGCTCCATTACATCCGTTGAGGTAGCACTCAGAGGGATGATAACTCCAACTCTTCCTCCAAGTCTGACGAGCATGAGGGCACGTTCTACAACCAGAGCAAAGAGGTCTTTACACTTGTTACAGGTATACTTAGTTGAATCTATCGTGTATTCAACTTTACTGGTATTTACATATGGTGGATTACCAATAATTACATCAAATCCACCATCGCTAATGATCCGATAAAACTCTACGAACCAATGGAATGGCATATGAGTTTTAACAAATCGTTGGCTATCGTGTGTTCCTGCAGACAAATCCTTATTTAATTCGTTTTGAATATCCGCAAGCCCTCGATTTACTTCGGTCTTGGCTTTAGCTAGCTCTGATCCTGATATGCCAACCTTGGTCTGTAAGTTTCGGAAAATCTTTAAAGTACGGTCAATATCTTCAATACGTTGTTCGATGCCTTTCATTACGCCACTTATATCTAATTGTGTTGTCTTCGCCTTCTTAATATCATCTTGGTTAGCATACCCTACGAGAGAGTTCCCAGCACGAATATTAAAGTCGATATCTGGCAGCGGCTCAATTTTGTTCACATCATCAACCTGCGCCACCAGCTTCAGGAATAAGCGAAGCTTACAGATTTCCACTGCTTCTTCCATAATATCTACGCCGAAAAGGTTATTCACTATGATGCTTTTAAGAATAAAATACTGGCGGTTGGGGTGCTGGCTGATTCTCTTCAGCTCATCAGCGAAGTCCAGATACTTGGGCCCACCCAGCTCCTCCATTTTGTCCAGGCAGATTCCATAGAGCAGCTCAAGCATATTCAGTGCAGCAAATAGGAAAGCACCGCTACCTACTGCAGGATCCAGGATGGTCACTTTAGTAAGGCAGTGGAAATAGAAGGCGCGCAGGGTGACCGGGTCGTGAATACTGGCGACCCAATCCTCGGTGAACTTACGGATATCCAGGTTATAGGTAATCAGGTAATTGATATTGGCGATTTTCCCGGCAGCGAAGTCATCCTTTATCTGCTGGTAACGTTTCTGCCTAGCTTGATATTCGCGTTCCGACTCGGTAGGAAGATAATCCTTCTGCTTCACGGCATCATAGATATAAGGCTCTACGTCCTTCATGGGGAAGGGGTGGAGTTCGTCATAGCGCATGTTTTCCAACTTGTCGAAAAGAAACGGAATGATAGTGTTCTTGCAGATATAATCGGTGATATCCTCTTTGGTATAATAAGCCCCCATCTGCTTCTGGTTGATGTACTTCTCAAATATATAGCCCAACACATCGGGGTTAATCTCGTTATCAGCTTTCAATGGCCGATAATCGAGGTGCCAATTATAGCGGTCGAAAAACGTTATAATTTTTTCGAAGGCAATGTCTGGAATAACAATATTGGGATTTTCCTCTTCAAGTTTATGCTTCTGGAAGATACCACCGTTCAAGTAGGGTACATGTCCCAAGAGGTTCTTAGCTTCAGGAGTACGATCAGTTTCTTCTTTGGCAAATCCCTCAAAGAATAGCCTCGTGATGAACTTTTTATAGAACTGGTCAGCGCCGTGTAACTTAGATTCCTTAAGCTTGTTAGCCAGGTAATTCGTATCGCCGTCCAGAAATCCCTTTTTCTGGATGAAGTATATAAACATCATCCGGTTGAGCATCACCGAGACATACCATGCCTGGTCGTCCTGCCCTTCGATACCTTTAAGGAACTTCTTAAACATATCGTGCTCTTTCTTAAATTCTTCGTAAAAGCGCTTGGTTACTTTTTCAACATCGAAAGCTTTTCTTAACCGTTCAACGACTTTGATGACTTTTACATTGCCACCCCCATCTGTGTCCAACTCTGATATATCAAAGGCAATTCCATCCAATTTAGCCATAAGAGAATCACCGGGTTGGTTCCTATAGTAAGGATGTTCGCGGGTAGCTGTTTGGAAGCCAGTACCGCGCCTGATCCATTGCCATACAGACTTTGATTTTTCAGAATCAACAAATATAATGACGTGTTCGTGAGTAAGTTGTTTGATTTTGTTCTCGATTTGACGACGAACCATTGCCGATGGAACACCACCCGAATTAATAAGTTCCACCTGGTACACAACGACACCACCCAGTTCTGCGAAAGGGCTTATCCTGGCAATATCACCATCTATCTCCAGATCCAGAGGTCGATTAGTACAATGGGACCAGTTGAGTTCCTGGATAAAGAGTCTTTTGAAATCAAAAGACTTTAAGCATTGGCGAACTTGTCCGGTATCTACATTCATTGCCTACTGCTCCCCCTGTTTGAATAAACCAACAGAGCAAATTATCTTTGGCTCTTGGCGTTCGCCTTCGTCTTCTCTTAGGCTAAGACGGTCATCATTACGAAGCGATATTACCAATTCAGCGAGGTCTTCATCTGTGACCCCTGCCCTCATCTGTCGATTAAGTATGTCAGTTGCAGACTGCCGGAGAGGATGTTTATAAACATCGTCAATGGCTTTAACAAGGTCATCCCGGGCTGCCAATAGGGGTTGTTGCTCCTTCAATTCATCATAGTATCGCTTCAAACGGTCGTAAGTACGATAACGTGCTCCTGAAGGACGTCCTAGCTGACCACCGACTGCCTTTTCCTGTTGAACAATGTGTTGCACCCCCTGGCGGACTAATTCATGATGACGTTCATGACGTGGGACAGCAGGTGTATCCGGTGCACATTCTGCTGCTCTCAGTACTGCTAATTGTGATTGTGTCACACTCTCGCCACTCTTATTCATCCATGCCAGCGAATCATTACCTTCCGCGGTTTTCATATAAACCAAAACACCATCTGGTTCCTTATTAGTCGGCCTATGCTCTCTACTGGAATATACAACGTCCGGTAGGTCTACTATCTTCTTGGCTAGTGAGGTGTCGTTCTTGGTGGCATTGTGCCAAATCTGGTAGGCGTAGGAAGCAAGATCGACTTCAGAGTCAAAATCACCATCGAGAATTCCGGATTTTTCAGTGTATAGGTCCTTCAACGCTTCGTTATTCAGATCATCTTCGAAAAACTGTTCGTCAGAACCCAAGACTTCGCCACTTTCAACGATGCGTTGCTTGACTCTCGTGCGTAACCTGATTATTTTTTCAAGCCCTTCCGCTGGTAGGAAAGAATAGCAATTGATAATATCTGACTTTTGTCCGATGCGGTCAACACGACCGACTCGTTGAACGAGCCTGATAAGTGCCCAGGGTAAATCGTAATTTACCACTATTGAGCAGTCTTGCAAATTTTGGCCTTCACTAAGGACATCGGTGGCAACAAGTACGCGGAGTTCATCCCCTTTACTGACCTGCTTTTCGTTACTTACTGGGCTGAATCTCCATGCCAGACTGGTCGGGTCTTCTGACTGTCCTGTAACACCTTCGAGCTTATCAATACCACGTGATTTCAATTCTTCCGCCAAGTAGTACACAGTATCAGCGAACTGGGTAAAGAGTAATACTTTTTGATTAGGATGAGTCCTTGTTAATAATTTTTCTAGGGCGGCAAGCTTGGTATCATTCTTGGGATCCCAGTTACCGAATTCTTGCATTAATTTGCACAGGGCAGCTACATCAGCCGATAGGGATTTACGAAGAGATCCATCAAATAGCACCGGGCGTAACCAACGAAACCGTTTCTTGTGTTTTAAGCTATAAATCTCATATATTTTTTTAGCGGAGCTCAAATACCAGTCTTGGCTATACTGGTGAATCACCTGCTCTTCAATGTGATTATCATTATCCTCTGTATCTTCTTCATAATCCATTACAGCCTGGACTGGACCAGCGGCGTCAGAATCTTCATCATTAGCACCAACGTCCAATAATTCAGCGTTCTGGATGCCGATTGGCAAAGGAAGGCCGTTATCAACAGCATAGATATATACGTAGTTTCGTAATATGTGCCTATCTACCGAGAGCAGGAATGATTGTCCACTACTTTCTAGTCGCTTAAATAGATTGGTTCGGCAGAAACCCATCAATCGTTTACCGGCACGAGACAAATTATCCATTTGCTTCTTCTCTTCCGGTGTGGCAATCTTTTCGGCTTGTTTTGTTAAGTAATTACCAAGGCCGTATCGAGGAAGACTCAGATCATTAACCATATCAACTACACGATCTGAATAAAGACGTGCATACTGGTCCGTCGGATTCAGCTCATCAGAATTGAATTTCATGGTTTTTGGTTTACGATCGGGGAAGTAAGAGCGCGAACCATCTTCGAACACAAGATATTTCCTACCATTTATATCGTCGGCAAATGCATAATTATCTTTTATAAAAGTCCGTGTTCGTCGAACAAGGTAAAGTCTCATGAGATCACGCCAATCATCTGGGTATTCACTCTTCTCGAACGCAGCTAGTGACCTAATCAAGGCCTGGTGACGGCGGATAAACTCCGTTTCCCTGATTTCGTTAATCAAACGTTCGGGACGTATACCTAAATCGAGGTCTTCGGGGACGAAAAGTCGGAGTTGTGATGATAAATCGAGGTAATTCTTATTGTACGGCGTAGCTGATAATAAAATGCATTTGCTTTCGTTTTCTTTGATATATTCTTGGATAGCCCTATATTTTTTACCCTCGCGATTTCTTAGGTTTTGGCTTTCATCAATGACTACAAGCCTGTATCTTCTGAGATCGGGTAATTCATTTAACACCCGGCTAATAGAAAGAACTCTACCTCTTAGTCGATAGGAATGAACATAACCTTCCCACATTTTCACAAGGTTTTTAGGGCTAATTATCAGCGTTTCAAGCCCAAAATCATCTTCAAATATCCTGGCAACGGCTGTGGCCATGAGTGTTTTCCCCAAGCCAACAACATCGCCGATAAGAACGCCTCCACGCTTATTAAGATGATGAGCTGCAATCTTGACTGCGGCAGTTTGAAAATCAAGCAAACGATTTTGTATATCGCTCGGAAGCTTAAATTCAGCAAGTCCCGCCCGTGCTTCCTGAGCCAGGTGATAAGCCATTTTTAGGTAAATAAAATAAGGTGGAATTAAGTCCCCACCAGCCCAGCTTTCTTTTATGATTTTTACAAGCTCTTGGGAAATATCCAAACACCACTTGTCATTCCAGCGATCGTTAAACCATTTCTCGAGCTTTTTGCAGGCATCATGCTCTAGAACATCTACGTTTAATTCACCTTGATGAGACAGGCCGGCAAGGGTCAAGTTACTACTGCCTAAATACCCGGTTATCGGATTGTCATGGTCTTGCCTGTAAAGCAGATAAAGTTTGGCATGGAGGGGATGCCTCAAATACAACTTCACTATGATTTTTCCGGCTTCGATTTGAGTTGCCAGCCGTCTTAATGATGCTTCATCTTCATTTGTTGGAGCCCCAACTGTTAACTGTTTGCGAAATTCTTCTGCTAGTTGATTTTTTAATTGAACGATCTGCTTTGCATCAACTGAGGAGTATGTTTCTAGCAAACTCATAGCTTCTCTTAATTGATCTTGAGGTAGTTTTTGCATACCAACCAAAAGCCTGCAGCAAGCTCCTTGACCATCTTCCCATTTATCAACAAGGGGGCCAATTTTGCCCCACCCTCGAAGATTAAAGTAGCCTACACAAAAATCTGCCCTTTCAGAAACAGCAAGCGTGTTTTTTAGGGCTGGCAGAAGGTCTTTTTCAATGTTGTCAAAGATTCTGGGCATAACTTATCTCATAAAAAAGAGTTGATTCGGAATGATAGTGCAATGTGCGGCTATATAATTTGCTTGTACTGGCAGTGCGTCTTGGGCGTCTAGTGCGCTTATACAATCGGACATATTGCATTTTCAATATTGATAAATTGTAATGAGACTATCGCTGACATTCATGCAATTGCTCGAATTCATTTCTATAGTCTGCATTGAATCCTTTGTCTATACCAACGCGCTCATCGGGTGTTGAACATATACTATTACACCCGACATTTTCCTTAGTATATGAGCCAAAACTTAACACGTCAATCATTTTCAATGGGTTTTAGGCACAAATTTGTTATTATTGCTAGATAACAGTAACAACTATGTTTTCGAGTTCAAGAAAAGCTTAACACAGTCTATTGTCAAAGATTGTCAAGAATTTTTCAATGCCTCATGTTAAAAAGAGATTATCTTACCAACGATGGAATAACCTTCACAAAACCCATCCTCACATTTAATCAAACCTTACGAATAAAAACCTACCTGCACAGCCCTTTCACAAAAGAACTCTTTTCTGAAATGTCTGGCTGCACATTCCGTCAATATGTTAAATTACCTCTAATTTACTTGATAAATTAATGATTTACTTAGTGCATATTCGGATACTACTATTGTGGGATCTACACATTTTGGAGTATATTTAATCAATGTTAAGGAACCTAAATCTGGACAGACCAATTGCATTCATTGACATTGAAACTACTGGCCTCAATCCTCACACAGACAGGATAGTAGAGTTGTCTATCCTTAAAATTTACCCGAATAGCAGAGAAGAGCATATAAATCAAAGGTTTAATCCAGGGATTCCAATATCTATTTCGGCAACCGCCATTCATAGTATAACCGACGCTGAAGTGGAAAATGAACCGATTTTCAGTCAACACGCAATGAGGTTTCGAGATTTATTACAGGATTGCGACATCTCAGGGTTTGGTGTTACTAGCTTTGACCTACCGTGCCTCGAAGCAGAGTTCGCTAGGGCTGGCGTTGATTTCTCTCGACAAGGACGATACATAGTCGATAGCCAAGTGATATTTCATCAGCGCGAGCCTCGTAATCTTGAAGCTGCATATCGAAAGTACTGTGGTAAAGAAATGACAAATGCTCACAGCGCAAAAGAGGATGCTAGGGTATCAGCTGAGGTGTTGGATGGTCAGATAAAAATGTATGTAGATTTGCCAAGAAATGTAGCTGATTTATCAGCCTTGTACCGAAGAGGCGAGCAAGATTACGTGGACTATGAAGGTAAGTTCGTATGGCTCGAAGGCGAAGCGGTTTGCAATTTTGGCAAGAAGCACTTAGGGGTGAGGATAAAGGACATAGCACTGAATGATAAAGAATACCTTCAATGGATTATACGTTCCAATTTCTCAGACGAAGTAAAAACAATAGCAGCCAAAGCTCTTAATGGTTTGTTCCCCAAGAAGGAATAACCTCTAGATTAATAGACAATAAAGGAGTAGACTTGGTGGCTCTAAGAAGAGATTATTTATTAAGAGCTTTACTAAAATGGAATTACTTTCCTTCGCAAAAAAAGCTGAAAGAGGAATTGCCGCCAGTTTTTACTTCTTCAGATCTAACAAAGGATATTGCAGAAGAGATTCGTAATATTAAACTGAGTAGGTCCCGCAAAGGAATAGGCTTTGATTCCGTTCAATACTATGCTACGCGGTATAACAACGTTCCTCGTTTACTAAGTATTCCCCATCCCAAACCCTATAGTGAACTCTGCTTGGAGATTTATGACAATTGGAGCAATATCAAACATATATGCTCAAACACCAATAGCCTAATTCTTCCACGAAAGCATTTAGATAAGAGAACGATTATTATGGATTATGAAAATTCTCTAAAAAAAAGAAATAGATACTATAAATCGGCTTTCGGTAAGAAATTCATAGTACATACTGATATTGCTAATTGTTATCCAAGTATATACAGCCATGTTATACCTTGGGCTCTTGTAGGTATCTCGACGGCAAAGAGCGAGCGCAACAGTGACACCAGTTGGTTTAACAAAATTGACAAGTCATTCCGTGCGTGTTATCGCAATGAAACTGCTGGTGTTCCTATAGGGCCAGCTACATCTAATATCGCTTGTGAAATAATATTAGAGCGGATTGATAGAAAACTTAGAGATAAGTTCAACTTCGTTCGTTTCATTGATGACTATACCGCATATTGCGTAACGCATACTGACGCTGAAGAATTTATTAGAGATCTTAGTACGGAGCTTATCAGATATAAGCTTAACCTTAATATCAAGAAAACAGAAATCAAGAATCTCCCCCAAGCCATCGATGAAGAATGGGTTCATAGAATGAGAGAGATTATTCCACGAGACAAAGAAATCAATCCGTCACAAGTTTCCAATATTTTAGATGCCGCTGTAATATTACAAAAAGATAATCCCGATGGCAGTATTCTTAAATATGCGACAAATTCTATTGTTGAAAAATTAAATGATAAGTCATCACTTGAATTTTTAAAATATGTGATGAAGTTATGTTTTCACTATCCCATTTTAATAACTACACTCAAAAGGCCCTTAGAAACTGTGTATAATAATGGCTCTGATAGTTTTAAAAAAGAATTTCTTTTCTTGTTGAACGATTCCATCTCGTATAGACGTTCAGAAGCTATGTCTTGGTTGTTATACTATTTAAAAGTATTTCATCATGATATTCCTACTAATATTTCGGAAATGATCATCGAAACTGGTGATTGCATGGCATTAACGTTGTTGGCTGAATATCCAGCTCATCAAAATAAAGTAATAGATTTTGTTGAAAAGCTGAACAAGACAGAATTATATGACCTTGATACTTATTGGCCACTTTTATACCAGTTATACCTAAAAAGAAAAATCAGTAATCCGTATAGTAACGATGATACTTTCAAGCTTTTGAAAAAACATAATGTTTCATTTGTGAAATTTTAACGCGAAATAAAAGGTTTGTTTTATCGTACGACATCCTGATATTAGCATTGAACACTACATTGATAGCCATAAAGGCTACAACATCTACAGAATAAAAAGTTACCTATGATTTAGCTATAACTTCTTGCCATCTGTTACGGCGATTCTTTATCTTTATACAATAGAGAAGATTGTGCAGTACCGAAAATAGTCTTATATATTACCAGGGCCAAGCACTCGGTAATTATCCATGAAACTTGGCTGAGTTTTTAAGTAAGCAATAATATCACTGGCCGTTTCGGATTTATCCAGCGCAAGTAAGGCGGCAATTGCCGATGACTTAATACTGCTGTCAGCGCATGGTTCTTTCATCACAGATTTTAGAGATTCGATTGCACTGCTATCGCCCAGCCTACCTAAAGCGTTAACAGCGTGGTATCGTATTCCTAGCTCGTTATTTTTATTTAGCAGTAATCTTGTTAGAGTTTCGGTTGCCCTGAAATCGCCTGTCTCTCCCAGAAGCGTGATGAGATAGCAATATAATGTATAGTATTTATCACCGGGCATGACAGGTTGCACAACCATCTGGATTATTTCTTCAACTTTGATACCCTTTCCAATTTTTGCAAGAGCCTTGGCCGCCTCTTCTCTGATATCCAAATCCTCATTTTCGTTAGTTGTTATTTTCACCAATAGTGAGCTTGCCGAAGCATCTCCAATCTGGCCAAGGACTTTGATAATTTTCAGCTTATTATTCTTGTCAACATCGTTGATAATGGACAACAACGGTTTCACTGCCTTGGGTCCTAAATGTTTCAAGGTTGTCGACGCGAGTTCGGCAACTTCTGAGGGCTCATTTGCTAGAGTTTCTATAATTGCTTTAATAGCCATAGGATCATCAATTTTACCAAGCGCCTCTAATATTTCTGCAGTCGGCTTTTCAGGATTTCTCAGCATTTTAATCAAAGGTTTTACAGCCCTTGGATTTCCAATATCTCCAAGGGCTCTGATTGCAGCTGATTGTACACTGCCAAATTGACTAAGAAGGCAATAGATAATTGGATCCACTGCTTCCTGGCATTTGAGTTCGCCCAGGGCAGACATTGCTAGCTTTGTGGCGGTGTTATCAGACTCTTCCTCTATGATTCCAATTAAGGCTTGAGTATCTCCTATTTGAGCTAGAACAGCGATAGCTTGTCCGGTTATCTCGGAAGTTTTGTTTGCCATATTTTCACCTTTGCTAATGCAAAATTAACCGTGGAATAAGTTTACTACAAAGTGTGCTCTAGGAGAACACTTATTCAATCTGTTTTCTATTATTATTTCAATTTGTGCACAACAAGAACATTATCGGGCCGCGGATTAAAACTGCCAGAAAGAGAATGGACATGAGCCAGCAGAAGCTGGCTGCCAGGCTGCAAATACAGGGGGTACGAATAGACAGGTCGGCTATTGCCAAGATAGAAACCGGGAGACGTCCTGTTTCAGATATAGAGATTGTGTCTATCGCAGAGGTCTTAGACGTAAAGATACCGTGGTTGTTCGAAGATACTAAGACATGGAAGCTCGAAAGGAATATGAACCAAACATAAAAACAGGATAATGTTGACATAATCTAGGTAAAGTGGTAATAATTAGACGTTCTGGAAATCAGGACACAGGCATCATCCGGCAGGTTGTCAACCTGATTTTAAATGGCATGTCAACCTGATTGTTTAAAAACTTAAGAGGATATTGGCCGATTCTAGCTTTGAAGAGCCCTGAAAATCCGAAAAATTGGCGAGATAACTTTTAATCAGGGTGTCACAGGTTCGAGACCTGTACGGCCTACTTCCAACCATCCCTTACCGCTGTTACTGACACTTTTTCTCAGATCCCGCAGCCAGGGAACTTCCAAAAGAACACTCGAATTCTATAGGTATTTGCTGGCACCATTCACCCAGAACTGCACTCTTACTCCCGCTGACATCAACCAGTTCTTATCCACCAGGACCTGTTCTAACGGCAAGAACGCCTATTATAGATCCATCAGGGCATTCTGCAACTGGCTGCATAGATAAGGCTATATCACCGACAGCCCCATAACAAGAGTTGATCCACCCAAGATGAGGAAGGTGATACTGCCAAGCCTTACCGGTGAACAAGTGCAATATCTGATAATCCAAGCCGATAATATCCGCGACAAATCCATTATCAGCCTGCTGGCAGACTCTGGTCCAATTCAACTCGTGGATACCTTTATGGAATCAGTGGGTTAATTATATGTAAGCCCTTTTCAGATAAGAAACAACCCAGATAAACAAT
>ENA-ORXD01001239-ORXD01001239.1-sediment-metagenome-genome-assembly--contig:-NODE-1239-length-22652-cov-3.471096_pt1 | contig 22652 bp, 22 predicted proteins | sample MGYA00237862_ERZ511471 | MGnify/ENA metagenome assembly ERZ511471
TTGAAAAAAGCGGCATGACTGTGGAAGAGTACTACGCTTCCAAGATTCAAAAGATACACGCTCATGGAATATCGGTTCACGGTTCTTTTATCATTGGTTTGCCCTACGATTATTTCAATTCCATGACAGACAACACAGGTGTCAATATCGCGATATTTTGTATGAAAAACAGAATAGGAGCGCAGCCCAGTACGATAGTCGATCTTCCCGGTTCCGTATTTTTCAACGAAAGCCAGAAAAATAAACAGTATATTTATGGTGAAAGAGGTTCGATGGATTATTTCCTCTCTCTATCGATTGCCGATCTTGCCGAAACAAACAAAATCCCACCGGATGCTCTGTATAACAGCCCGCTGGTCATCGCTTCAATGGTTTACAGTATATCGGAAAAAGTAGGAGCGCCGATTAGAGCAACCATTAATTCGGCTATAATCTTTATGAGATCCTTTATTCATCCTACGAAGAACGGGGAAGGATTCAGAGTCTGGGATAGATTCATTGATGCCATATGTTCTGCCGTTTCACAGACCGCCGTTGCTTTGTATAAAGAACAGGGAGAATCGCTGGTGAGATCAAGATACGGGGTCAGAGGAATCATGGAGCGGCTTTACGACACAGAAAAAAATCCTGAAATAAAAAAACTGTTTAAAAACTATATACCTCAGTTTATCGAATAGTTTACTTTTTAAAAGGTATTTGTTGCCATAAGGACAAATAAAATAAACAACACTAAATAATGCTGACTTTTATTAAGGAGTAGAAGGAATGAAATTATTGTTAATATGTGGCGCTTCACTCATCTTGATATCCATAGCGATCGGCTGGCTGATCATCGCGAGAAAATATTTGTCGCTGGAAATCTTTATAAGATTAATTCGTGATGACAAAAAACTCGTAAAGGCTCACATTGATTATGTCATGATGGCTCTCATCCTTTTTGCTTTCTTTTTTATCGGCGTAACTTTGCCGTTGCCTTTGATTTTGCTTGCCTGCGCTGGGGCGTTAGCCGATCCGGCTTTATTCATCTTCCTGTCGGTCAAGCCTGACGTCAATAAAAAAATCGGCAGTCCTTTCAGCATCATCAGCACCATAGTTTTTTTAATGACCACCGTTGGAATCGGCGGCTCTGCATTTTTCATTATCCTGGAACTTATAAAATAATGTATAAACGGCAGAAGTGTAACCGTCATCTGCCGGAGTGAAGCATTTAACTTCGGCGGAAGGATTTAATTTAATGTATGACAGACATTGACGCCTTAAAAGAAAAAGTTGCTTCTTTTCCAAAAAGCCCCGGCGTTTATCTCATGAAGGACGCGGCGAAAAAAATCATTTATGTCGGCAAGGCCAATGATTTAAAAAGCCGTGTTATATCCTATTTCACCGGTAAAGATACCCGTCCAATGGCGCCTTTTCTAATGGCGCGGGCTCACGATATTGAATTCATTAATACCGCCACGCCCAAAGAAGCTCTGATTCTGGAAAATAATTTAATCAAACGTCATCGTCCGCGTTACAATGTCACGCTGCGCGACGACAAAACCTATTATCATCTATCGCTGGATCCCACGGAAAAATTTCCCCGGCTTCAGCTTGTTCGCAAAAAACTGAATAACGCTGCACTGTATTTTGGTCCTTATCCTTCGGGACTGGCGGCCAAGGAAACGCTACGTTTTGTTCAGCAGATATTTCCGCTGCGTACCTGCCGCAACAGGGATTTCCAGTTGCGTCCGCGTCCGTGCCTGGAATATCAAATCGGAAAATGTCTGGCGCCGTGCAAAGGCCTGATTGAAGAGAAGGCCTATGGGAAACTGGTACAAAACGCTGTGTCCTTTCTGCAGGGAAAGCGCCGCGAGTTGATTTCCGATCTCAAAAAACAGATGAACGAAGCTTCACAGGAACTCAATTTTGAGGAAGCGGCGCGCCTGCGTGACCGCATTGCCGCGCTGGAGCACGCGCTGGAAAAACAAAATGTCGACTGGGGCAGCGACAAAGATCAGGATGTGGTCGGTCTCTACGAGCAGGATAATCGTTATCAGTTTTGCATTTTGTTTATTCGTGGAGGGAAACTATTGGGCAGTAAATCGTTCGCCCCCGTCAAATCCAGGACGGACGTGACCGAAATTATTTCTTCCTGCCTGACTCAGTATTATGATGATGAGGCCAATATCCCGGATGAAATTATCATCCCCTGCCGCTTGCCTGATGAAGATGTCATCATCGAATGGTTGATAGAGAAGAGATCTAAAAAAGTTGTTTTAACCGTACCCTCCATCGGAACCAAAAACGCTTTGCTGGAAATAGCCAATGAAAACGCCCGCAATCTCTGGAACGCCGCGCACAAAAACCGAGAAGAGAAAGAATATGCTTTGCAGATTCTTCAGGATAAATTAACGCTCTCAAAATTGCCCGGACGTATTGAGTGCTATGACATTTCCAACACCGGCGGCAAAAATGCTGTCGGTTCCATGGTTGTCTTTCAAGACGGTGAACCGGCTAAATCAAGTTACAGGCGTTACAGGATAAAGACGTTGGAGGAACCGGATGATTACGGAATGATGTATGAAATTTTGTCCCGTAGATTTTCTCATGCAGAAAATCTTCCTGACCTGGTTGTGGTTGACGGGGGGAAGGGACAGCTTAATATTGCGCTTTCGGTGATGAAGGATCTTAAAATCAGAATGGATGTGATTGGTCTGGCTAAGGAGGAGCGCTCTTTTTTCTCCGGTAGAGACATCGTAAAGAAAAAAGCGGCAAAATCGGAAGACCGTGTTTATCTGCCGGGGCGCAAGGACGCAGTTTATTTGTCCGCCTGGCCGCAGGCTCTGCATATCCTCCAACAGGCGCGTGATGAAGCCCATCGGTTTGCTTTGCACTACCATCATCAAAGAAAACAAAAAGACGATATGCACTCCGTTTTGGATGGCATCGATGATATCGGCAAGACACGAAAGAAAATATTATTAACACATTTCGGATCCGCCAAACATATACAGGAGGCGTCCATTGACGAATTGCAAAAAGTGCCGGGAATTGGTAAGTCGATAGCAGAAAAAATTTATAATGCTTTAAGAACCAAGATTAGGTAATAATTATCTGACATGAGTTTAATCACTGTTTTTCTGGTAGCTGTCGGACTCGGAATTGATGCTTTTTCGGTGGCTATCGGTATTGGCGCAGTCAACAATAAAAAATCATGGGGCCCGGCATTACGGCTGGCGATAGCCTTCGGACTGTTTCAGTTTATTATGCCGATTATCGGTTGGTTGGCCGGTCTGACAGTCGTGGAAATAATAGAGTCATTCGACCACTGGATTGCCTTCGGGCTTCTGGCTCTGGTCGGTGGGAAAATGATTCGGGAGGGACTCGAAAAAGAAAGTGCTCAGGAGCGTGAAGATCAGACACGGGGTTGGTCGCTCTTGATGCTTTCTGTTGCCACCAGCATTGATGCTCTGGCGGTGGGATTCAGCTTTTCCGTTTTGAAAAATCCGATTTTACTGCCGGCAGTCATGATTGGCATTGTCTGTTTTTTAATGACGGTAACCGGTATGATCTTCGGCAAGGTGCTGGCCAAACTCTTCGGCAAAAAAGTTGAAATATTCGGCGGTCTGGTTCTGATTGCCATCGGCGTAAAAATCCTTATTGATCACTCGGTGTAAATTATTATGAAAAACCGGATTCATATAAGCAAAGTTCTGGGAAGCTTTTTTATAATATTTTTAAGCCTTTTCTTATTTTCCTGTTCGTCTTTCATTTCCGGGAAATATTACGAAGAGGTTTCACAAGGTCATTGTCTGCCTGTTTTCCCCGATAAAGACGGCTGGTATGGCGGAGATGGTGCTTACTCCATTCAACTGGAAAAAAACAGAATATTATGGCTTTTTGGAGACACCTTTGTTGCTTGCGGAGGATGCAGAAGAGACCGCGTTGATATGAACGTTATCCTGGGAACAACCATGGGTATTTCATCCTGTTCAAAAAATAACGAGTTTAAAATTCAATATTACCTGAGTCATCAAGAAGGCAAGTTTGTCTCATCATTTTGTGAAAATGAATGGGTCTGGCCGCAGGATCCCTTTATTGTCAACAATATTTTATACATTCCGCTCCTATCCATCGCTCCGGGTGACAAAAAAGAAGAGGTATTTAATTTTATAGTAGCCGGTCACAAATTTGTCCGTGTAAAAGATTTTTCCGCCGCCGACCCCCGCCAATGGAAGTACGACTTCATTGATTTGACGCCGGTGCTTCCAAAAGAGATATCAGCTTTTGCCGCAACGTCAGTGGTCTATAATGATTATGTGTATTTTTATCCTTTCTACGTTTATGCCAAAGATAATTTAAACATCTTTGGAAATATTCTTTCCCGTATTCCTATAAACAGGATTGATCATCCTGTGGGAGCCGTTGAATATTTTAATCAAGACGGAACATGGCAGAACACCTTGAATCCCCGAAAGGTTAAAATTGTTCTGGCAGCCTTTGCTTCCGAGTTGAGCGTCAGATATCATCCCGCCGATAAAAAATGGATTGCCGTTTTTTTGTCCATAGAAAACAAAGGGGATCAGCTTTTCTATCAAACCGCTGATAAGCTTGAAGGCCCCTGGAGTGCACCCAAGCCTTTGGGAGAAAAAATCCCAGAAGTTGATTCACAAAGCCCAAAGTTTGATAAGGGCAATTTTTGTTACGCCGGGAAAGAACACATCGAATTTTCACGGAATAAAAAGTTTGTTGTAACTTACGTCTGTAACTCGTCAGAAGATATGCAGAAGCAGGACAGTTTCCTCCGCCGGAATCTTTTTCTTTATCGCCCGGTCGTGAGAGAAGTAAGTTACGAACATTGAATAAATAGCTTTACATCATAAGCCATTTGACAAAATTGTAAGCTGCAACTCCCCCCAAATAGGAAACAAGCAGGGTCATGATGATGGAGGCGTAAAACCATTTATTGTTGTTCATTTCTTTTTTCAGAACGGCCACCGTCGCTGCACAGGGGATAAAGAGCATCATCACGACAAGAAAAGCGACGGCTGACTCCGGACTCATAACAGTTGGCAGTATATTGGACAGACCATCTCTGCCCACCGTATAAAGCACTCCCAGCGTGGCGACTACATTTTCTTTGGCAACCAGACCGGTTAAAAGTGCAGTCAGCATCTTCCAGTCCAGTCCGAGCGGCACACCCAATGGTTGCAATAATTTCCCGAACGATGCCAGAAAACTTTCTTCCACTTCTCCCCTGGGAAAATAGGACAAAAACCAGATCACAAGGGATACGACAAGAATTACGGTTCCCGCCTTGCGGATGAACGATAATGTCCTAGTCCAAATAACCATTAAAATCGTTTTGACATCGGGCGTATGATAAATGGGTAACTCCATGATGAAGGGAGCATCTTGTTTCCAGAGAATTTTGCCAACAAATATCCCTGCAATGCCCAATACGGCAATGTTCAAGGCCACAATACTCCAGGCCACATAAGCAGCGCTGGAGCCAAAGATGGCGGCGGAAACCAGGGTAAGTACGGCCAACCGGGCGGTACAGGGGACAAAAGGAATTAAAAGCAGGGTTATCATCCTTGCTTTCTGTGTCTCAATGATACGCGCACCCAGAATGGCGGGCACATTGCAGCCGAATCCCAGACACATCGGAATAAAACTTTTCCCGTGCAATCCGACAAGATGCATGATCTTGTCCATTATAAACGCGGCACGCGCCATATAACCGACATCCTCCAGAAAAGCCATGATGGCAAAAAAGATCAACAGCACCGGCACAAATGTCAGCACCGAACCGACGCCGCCAACAACACCATTGAGCAGCAATCCGCTCAGCCACGGAGGCCAGGCGGCCGTGAAGGGTTCTGCAAAACCGATAAATTGCTGAATTCGATCGCTGAGCCATTCCTGAAGCGGCACGCCAACCCTATAGGTAAGAAAGAAAACCAGCGCCATCACCGTGAGTAGTATGGGGATCCCGAAAACCGGACGCGTCAGGATATGATCAATTCTGTCGGTCAATACCACTTGTCCCATCTTAAAGCGGGAAACGGCGGAGCGGGTGATTGCTTCAATCCAGTCATAACGGCCGTTGACCACGGCATGCAGGGCGTCTTCATGTTTGATGAGCAATTGTTCTATGTAATCGCGTGCAGTTTTCTGAACCTGCTTTTCAACAAGATTGGTAACTTCCGGATCGCCTTCCATCAGCTTCACCGCCACCCATTCCGGTGTGTAAGGCTGATGAATATACGGTCTAACCAGTATCAGAATCTCCTGATAGATCTGCTGATGATCGGCGGATACCTGAGGCATTGCCGGGTTAAATCTGTATTCGCAGGAAGCGATCATAGATATTTGAGAGACCAGTTCCCTGATGCCGCTGTTGCGTTTGGCCACCATGGGAATAACCCGAATTCCCAGAGAGTCTTCCAATGCGCGGGTGTTGATTTCGATGTTTTGATCGGAGGCAACGTCAAGCATATTCAGAGCCACGATGACCGGCCGATTGAGCAAAAGCAACTCGGCCAAAAGATAAAGCCCCCGTTCCAGAGCCGTTGCGTTCAAGACCAGCACAACCAGTTCTGGCTTTTCTTTGATGATGAAATCACGGGTAATTCTTTCTTCTTCAGAGAAAGCTGTCAGGCTATAGGTTCCCGGCAAATCAACTATTCTTATTAAAATATTATCCGCACGATGAGATCCTTCTTTCTTCTCCACTGTTTTTCCCGGCCAATTGCCGACATGCTGGGATAAACCGGTCAGAATATTAAAAATAGTCGATTTGCCCACATTGGGCTGACCGACCAGCGCCACGGAAATTTCCTTATCAATGGGGGGCAGACAGATTTCCGTCGCCGGAGTAATTGTGGAAACCGTTATTTTTGAAGCTTCGCCCCGTCCCAGTGCGATACGGGTATTGGCAACCTGAAGCACGATCAAGCCGCCGCTGATCTGCGCGATACGGAATCTGGCGTTGGCAACGATCCCCATACCGGCAAAGCGGCTGGTAATAGCCGAGCCGCCGTCAATGGAATGAATGACACCCTGATCACCTTCATGCAGTAATGTTATGTTCACCAAATCGTTCATCGATATAAACTTTCCAGATTACTTAATGCCGACACGATATTTCTTCAGCAGAAACTCCGGACCATAGGATTTTTTTGTCCGGCGTAAATTCTTATTGCCCATGTCCTCTTCCAGATTAAGATACTTATATTCCGACTTCAGTCTTTTAGCCGCGTCATTAAACATATATTCACAAATTCCGTGGTACCGTTTCGATGCCTTGGCGAAATGCAGACAGAACGTATCACCCGTCAGCGCTTCCCCGATGATAAAACCGGCCGGCTTGCCGGCAATGTAATATATTATTCCCCAGAGCGCAAGGCCGGAAAAATTTTGCAGGGCTTCGCGGCATTGGTCAAAGTCCGTTTTATCGGATGACATGTGGAAATCGTCCTGCCATTCCTGTAAGACCGTCAACGCGTCGCTGAAATTATGACCGGATACGGGAACTCCCTCGGCAATGTACGAAGCAAGAAATTGTTTTAAATGATTGCGATGGCGCAAGTATTGTTTTCCCTTAAAATCGGCCATGTTTTCTGTACGGTACAGATAGTCGGATTCGCTTTCGTCGAAATGAACGCTAAATTGGTTCTTCGGAAAGTAAACAAGCCACTCTTCGGGAATGGGAAAGAAAAAATCTCTCTCCCCCAGAATTTCATTGAACGTTTTTAAATCACAGCCTCGTGGATCATTCAGAGGCATTACGTATGTCTGTTTTTGTTTATTCCGGCCGGAAATGAACAAACCGCATTCCTTCGTCACAAATTCGTAGTGGCTGATGTTGCGAAAAAGATAGACATTGGCAAAGGTATAATCGGAAATCTGCAGATTCATTTTTTTGAAGCGCTCCGCCAGACCATCACGGTGTTTCAGATCAATGGTTTCAATGTGTTCCATGTCGATACGTTACAATTCCTTTCCTTTCCTTCGTCCTCTCAAAGCGCAAAGTTTCGATGGTTATGGTTAAGCCAGCGGCGTTGTTCTCTGAACGAAGGAATAACTTTCTCCACCTTTTTCCAGAATCTCGACGAATGATTCTTTTCCCGGATGTGCGTCAACTCATGGACAATCACGTAGTCAACGACATCCGGCGGCGCCATGATCAGCCGATAACTGAAAGAAATGTTGTTATTTTCCGAACAGGACCCCCAGCGGCTTTCGGCGGATGTTATACTGATCTTTTCATAAGGCAATTGAAGTATCCTACTGAAAAAATCAACACGACGACGAATAAACTCGTCCGCTTTTTGCTTATACCATGAAATAAAATAATGTTTTCTTAACGCTTTGTCGCCGCGGCAGTTAAGATAAAAGCGATTATTCCGGAAAACAATCCCTTCCTTCTCAAAAGGTTCAAAGAAGACTTCCAGCGGAAAAAGCTGTCCGAGATAAAAAAGGTGTTCGCCGGTTTCGTATGCTTTATCTTTGAGTTGCGCGGTCTCCCGCTTCTGTCTCGCCAGTATTTTAGCCAGCCAGCCTCTTTTTTGCTCCACAAAACGTCTGATGTCATCGGCTGGTGTAAAGTAAGGAGCGGATACGATTATTTTGGCGTCGCCGCAAACCTGCAACGACATTGTTTTTTTTCTTTTCCGGCTTCGTTTAACCGTATAGGTTATGTTCATCAATGTCCATTACTTTCCGTCAACTTTATCGATACGTGATAGGTGATTATCATAATTTAAATTCTAAAGCGAGTATGGAAAATCCAAAAGAGAGCTTTTCTCCGCTCAGAATTTGTGTTAGTTAAACAGCAAAATTTACAGGTGGTCGAAATGGGACAAATCACCAAATGCCCGTGGGGCAGTTTTGAAGTTTTATCGGAAACAACCGGTCACAAGGTCAAAAGAATTATTGTGGAACCCGGAGGGTGTTTGAGTTTGCAGCGTCACCTTTTCCGTTCCGAACACTGGTTTGTCGTTTCCGGTAAAGGCGTTGCTACGGTTGACGGCAAAAAAAAATCTCTAAAAACAGGGAATGCAATGGATATTCCTAAAAAAGCAAAACATCGTATCCAAAATTCCTCAGACGAAAAACTGATCTTTATCGAAGTCCAGACCGGTGAATATTGCGGCGATGAAGACATAGAACGATTTGAAGATAAATATGGTCGTGTTTAAAAAGAAAAATGGGAATAGAGTGAATATTGTTGAATACAAAATACTTCCTTAAAAATACTTTCTCTCAATCTGCAATAAACATTAATCGTCGGGAGAGGTTGTGAAAAAGATTAATTCAGTTATTACGTTATTGTTCCTCACTTTCTTCTTAATGATAAATCCAGCGAATTGTTATTCGGAAACGGTAAAATCTCTGACTGGCATAAAGTCTGTCTGGGCAGAAGCACCGGCGCCATCAGCTCCGTCAGTTCGTGTACCAGACAGTCAATCCTGGGAATCTTTAAATGATCATTTTTTTTATAACAAAACAAACTTGATCAAATCATCCAACATTGTAACGGTCCGGACTTATAGAATGATTACCGCTGACGAAAGAAACTTTCTGACTGATTATTTTAGGGAATCTGATCCGGGAAAGTCAATAAAATACCAAGCCCTCCACCATCAAAAGATGTTGTTAAAAATTAATTGCAAGAAGAGACTAAGCAAAATACAAAAGCTAGTAAATTATGACGATAAAGAAAATGTCCTGTATGAAGAGACATTTACCAATAGTGAATGGGAAACCATTATCCCCAACAGTACTTTAGAGGCTACATACAACAAAATTTGTGTAACCCCAACGTCCGCGAAAAAGCATAAAAAAAGGATTAAAACTAAAAAAAGATCAAAAAAAGTAACGTATCGAAAATAACGTTGGGCAAATATTCATTGATAGGAAGAAACGTTATGTATAAAAATATTTCATTATCGGTTTAACTTTTCTTTGTTCCTACTCGAATTTAGACAACACTAATATAAAGAAATCAGATGAAGCCATAACCTACTAGAACAATAGCATTATTTATTTTTTCCAAAGCGATAAAGAATAGGGTTGCCGTGACGCTAAAAAAGCGTGTAATCTGGAAACCTGCAAATGGCTAAAATAGATTTAAAACAGGAGATACTGCCGCTGAAATTTTACAGCTAAACTCATAAAGAATTTTTTTATATTAAGATAGAAATCATTAATATTCACGCATTTTAAACTTTTCAATCGGCAATAATCAAAAAAGGCTGAACGCCAGCTTAATATATGCTACAAAGATATAAGATGATGTCTATATGTCAAATTAATCCGGCGCATTTACATTTAATAATTTAATTAGGAGGTCATTATTATGGGCATGATGAAAGAATTCAAGGAATTTGCAGTAAAAGGTAATGTTGTCGATATGGCCGTCGGTATTATTATCGGCGCCGCTTTCGGGAAAATTGTTTCATCCTTCGTGGGTAACGTGATTATGCCTCCAATCGGAGTGCTTCTGGGAGGCGTGGATTTTTCCAATTTGGCTTTCATAATCAAAGAATCGGAGGGAGAAGTCCCAGCTGTCGTTATCGGTTATGGAAAGTTCATTCAAACTCTCATCGATTTCGCAATCATTGCTTTCGCTATTTTTCTCGTTATCAAAGCCATTAATTCAATGAAACGAAAAGAGAAAGAAGCTCCGGCAGAACCTTCATCGCAGGAAAAATTACTGGTCGAAATACGTGATTTGCTGAAAGAGCGGAAATAACTTGCAAAGGGATCAATCCTTTTATTGACAGCATCATCGGATGGCAATGGTAGCCTGCTTATGGCCATCCGATGATGCTGAATGTTAGCGGTTTGTACAGTTGCAATTATTGTCTTAATTTATATATTTCAGCCTCACAGTATTCCTGAAACCCGACTTTTTTGTATATTCTTTTTCCCATGGGAGTGGCCTGTAAAATAACATTTTCAAAACCTGCCTTTTTTGCCGATTGCATCGCGGCCTGCGTAATCTTCAGACCGCATCCTTTGTTTCTGTAGGCGGGAAGAGTTGATACGTAATAAATTCCCGCCGTATTCTGGTGAGTAAAAAGAAGTGATGTTGCCACAGGCTTTTCATCGCGATACGCGATAAAAAGTTTTTGAGGAGAGTCTTTGTCAAGATCAAAGGATGAAACAAAAAAGCTATATGGCGCTTTTGCACGATCCGGCATTTCAAATCCCTCGAAGGAGACATCTCTCCATATAAGCAAATCCTTTTTACTCTTGACCTGTAATACCCTGACTTCATCCGTCAGGCTATAATCAAGCAATGAATCGTTTAACGTCGTAGCCATACAGGGAACTTTTTTAAATAACCTCAGGTTTGCATCCTGCAACGTCTTGTTGTTTTCAGGCGATTGCCCACGGGGATATACCCACCACCAGAAGCGAAGTTTTAATGTTTCATAATATTTTTTTATTTCATCAACATGTTCTGCACAAACATTGTTTAAAGGGCTTTCATTGAATACCCAATTGATGTCGGAAACAGGGATACCGGTACTCATTGCCGTTATGAGATCGACTTTTTTCAATGAACAATTTAAAGTTCCCCAATACCGGCAGACGGCAAAAAAATTTTCTTCGATATGTTCGATAATGTTTTTGATGGTTTTCCTTTATCTCCCAGTTTCAGAATATTCTGTTTCTGCGGAGTATAAAAAAGCCGGTTTTGTATGTCAACTTAAACTGAAGAAGAAATAATATTTTAACGCGTTATCAACCACCGGATTTTTTATTTTATTTGACATTTTTTCAAAGAAATTCATTGACATGCACATTTAATTTTCTTATAGTCCCGTTGCCGGAAAACGAAATATCATACGCGAAAATTTCGATTAAGAATCTTCTGTCCAGTGAAGGCACACGGGTAATACTTAAGTTTATTGTAAATCATTCAAACAATTTTTTAACCAAACATTGATTCAGGCTATTCTATGCAAAAGGTCAAGAAAAAAGAACCGACCGCGCTGGAGACATTAAAAGATCTGATCAGCCGCAATCGGGAATTCGACATCATCGATCTTTTCTCCGATATGCATCCGGCCGACATCGCCGACCTCATCGACGAACTCGAAGAAGAAGACCGCTTACATCTTTTCTCGCTGCTCGATGTGGACAAAGCGTCCGACGTTATTCTGGAATTATCCGATACATCCCGTGAGCAGCTTATCGAAGATCTTTCCAACGAAAAACTCACCGACATTATCGAAGAGATGGACTCCGACGACAAGGCGGATATCATCGCTGAGTTATCCGGTGACCAGGCCAAGGCCGTCTTGGAAGCGATTGAACCGGAAGAATCCCAGGAAGTTCAGGAACTGCTGAAATACGCCGATGATACCGCCGGCGGTATCATGCAGTCGGAACTGGTTTCCGTAAGAAAAGACTCGACCATCAACGACGCCTTTCAGGCCGTTGCCGACGCCAAAGATGAAATTGAAAATATTCATAACATTTTTGTCGTTGATGAAACCGATAAATTGATCGGAACCGTTCCTCTGCAAAGCATTATTACAACGACACGTTTTGCGCCGATTCTGGATGTTATCGATGAGGATATTCCCAGCGTTCCCCACGACATGGATCAGGAAGAAGTGGCCCGTCTTTTCAAAAAATACGATCTGGTCTCCATCGGTGTCGTGGATCATCAACAGCGTCTGTTGGGTCGGATTACCATTGATGACGTTGTCGACGCTATCCAGGAAGAAACATCCGAAGATATCTACCGCATCGCCGGATTGGGTGAGGACGACACCGTTTTCAACAATACCACCGAATCCGTTAAAAAAAGACTCCCATGGCTTTATCTGAATCTCATCACGGCTCTTGCCTCCGTGCTGGTGATAGGTTTTTTCGAAGAAACAATAAAATTGATGGTGGCACTGGTGTTCTTTATGCCGGTTGTAGCCGGCTTGGGCGGCAATGCGGGCAGTCAGACGCTGACACTTATCGTGCGCGGAATGGCACTTGGAGAAATTACCTTTGAAAACGCGAAACGAGCTCTGTTCAGACAAATTGCCGTCGGTATTGCCAATGGCATCGCCGTAGGCATTGTCATAGGCGTCATTGCGTATTTCTGGAAAGGCATACCCATTCTGGGGTTGATTCTTGGCCTTGCCATGATTATTAGTATTTTTACAGGCACACTCGTCGGCGCTTTAATCCCTTTGGCGTTGAAGCGCCTCAAGCTGGATCCGGCGCTGGGATCGCATATTTTTCTGACCGCGTTTACAGACGCATTCGGTTTTTTGACTTTCCTGGGTCTGGCGACCGTTTTTCTGAAACTCTTTCATTTATAGCCGGTTTTCAGTAAACGAAGAAATCAATTTTAACATCTTCATGAACAACATTTGAATCTGGCTAAGTGGCAACCACCCTATTCTTTCCCTGATCCTTCCCTTCATAAAGGGCTTTGTCTGCACGTTTTACAGCCTCGTCAATGCTGTCATCAGTATTTTGATAAACAGTAAGGCCAAAGGTCATCGTCACAAGAAGTCTCTGGTTTTTATGATTAAAGTTTGTATTTTCAATTTTTCTTCTTATTCTTTCGGCAACCCTTTGTCCGCTTTCCAGATCTGTATCAACAAGAATGACAAGAAATTCTTCCCCTCCCCATCGGGCAGGGCAATCAATATTGCGAACCTGATTTCTTAAAATCCTTCCAATGGTTTGCAGCACGTAATCTCCGGCATCGTGCCCGTAAGTATCGTTCAAGTTTTTAAAATTATCCAGATCACCCATAATGATCGTAAAGGGCTCTCCCATACGCAAATGACGTTCCCTTTCGATCTCCATCTTTTCTATGACATCTCTGCGGTTGGAAAGTTCGGTCAGGGAATCATGTTTGGACGCATTTTCGAATCTATCCCGTTCCTGTTGAATATGAAGGATAAGCATTTGTTGCGACGACTCATAATAATAAATAACAAATGTCAGGATTAAATAAATAATGCTGAAGCGCACAACCATGGAACGGGAATACGGTGGGGAATTAAACAAAATTTCGGGTGCAGTCATTAAAAAAAGTCCAATACAGAAAGACACCAGGGCAATTATCAAACCTCTCTTATCTCCCATGATCGAAATGGATACGATCGGAAGCAAAAAGGCCCATAAAAATATGGAAACGTCTGTTCTGCCGAAGATCGTTGTCCCGCAAAAAATCAATACAATGCCTACACCGATGATCCAGTAAGCAATCGGCGCATTTTTTCTTGTACGCATATAAAGAAGCACCAAAAGAGCACTAAAAATAGTCAGCACGTTCCATGCAACAATGGAATACCGATGATGATATACGTGGTAAAGACTGAGGATGGGAAAGCTGATTAAGACTATCAGCAGAGCACATACCGCCGATATACGCCTGCGTCTTTCTTCCGGTTCAAGTTCACAAGAACTGCCGATCTTCATCAAAAAGCGGATGAGACGTGAACCTTCAATATATTCAGGGAATTTATTCTGCACGGCCGCTCCTTATATGCCGGAAGTGTAAAAAAGATATTACTATCTGTCAATATGAAATTGACCTGATTAAACGTACTTTCAATGAACAACTCTATTTTCTTGGATGGCTTTAAAATGATAGATATGACAAATTTATTTTTTCAGCACCTGATATTTTTCGTCAATACCGGCATACTTTGTCCAATTGGACATTTTCCAACTCGGATCAGCGTATTCGTTGTCTTTGAGCACAGTTTTTAGTCCGCATTTAACAGCAAAGTAATGATGGAAGGCAAGACATCCGGTTAATTCCGGATGAAATACTGTCACCACAACGGATTCATTTTCCGCTGCGGCTATATAATCATCCATTTCCAGAAGAACTTCGACATCAGAACCTGCATGAATTATTTTAGGTGCGCGAATAAACGTCAGGGGGATCGGTTTGGCGGCAACAGCCGGAATCAATGCCTCACTGACAAAGCTGTCCAGCTGACTGCCGAAGCTGTTACGTTCCACTGTGATATTGATTAAATCAAGACAGGATTTCTCACCAACAACCTTTTTAGCCAGTAAAATTGCTCCGGCGCAGGTCCCCCAGATTTTCATTCCCCGATGATGAGCGGCCAGCAGGACATCTCTGATTTCAAAAATATCAAGCAATCGGGAAAGGCAGGAACTTTCACCACCGGGAACAATCAATCCCGCCAGACCGGTAAAATCTTCCGCGTGTTTAACTCTTTTATAGGCAACACCCAACCGCTCCAGATGTTCCAGATGCTCATGAACCCCGCCCTGCAAATCCAAAACACCGATAACGGAAGGTTTGTCGCTTACCAAACGTAGTGTCATAGAGATTTACCAGCCGCGTCCTGCAAGAATTTGTTCAGGAGGAATTTGAGAAATTTCCAGACCGGGCATGGCCTCGCCCAAATCCATCGACGCTTCGAGAACCTTTTGCGGATCGTTGAAGTAAGCGGTCGCTTTAACAATCGCCCTGGCACGTTTGGCTGGGTCGGCCGATTTGAAGATACCGGAACCTACAAAAATGCCATCACAACCCAATTGCATCATCAAGGCGGCATCTGCCGGTGTAGCGATACCACCGGCTGCAAAATTAACGACCGGCAGACGTTCTAATTCCTTTACCTTCAAAGCCAGTTCATATGGAATGCCGTTGGCTTTGCAAAATCCAGTGACTTCTTCCACCGGCATTTGAACCAATTGCCCTATTTCGCGGTTCATCGTTCTCATATGACGTACAGCTTCCACAACATTTCCCGTTCCTGCTTCCCCTTTCGTACGAATCATGGCTGCGCCCTCGGCAATCCGGCGTAAAGCTTCGCCTAAATTACGCGCACCGCAAACAAAGGGAATCGAAAATTTTGTCTTGTCAATATGGCATTCTTCATCTGCCGGAGTCAAAACTTCGCTTTCATCAATATAATCAATACGCAAGGCCTCGAGAATCTGTGCTTCCACGAAATGGCCAATCCGGGCTTTGGCCATTACTGGTATCGTTACAGCCTTCTTAATAGCGGCAATCATCGAAGGATCGGACATCCTGGCCACGCCACCGTCTTTACGAATATCCGCAGGCACACGTTCCAGAGCCATGACGGATACGGCTCCCGCTTCTTCCGCTATTTTTGCCTGTTCGACATTGGTCACATCCATGATGACGCCGCCTTTGAGCATTTGCGCCAGTTGGACATTTAATTCATACCTCTTTGTATCCACTTTTATCAGCCTCCTGACTTAATAATTTTATTATAATACTTCCCTGGAGAGTTTCCTAGTGCAAAATATCAAAAATTACCAGAGCATTCTTGTCTTAATGTTTTGTCTATACAAATATTTCTTAATATTTTCAATAGTGTATGTCCGATAATGCACCATGGAAGCGATGAGTGCGGCATCTGCCTTTCCGATAGTCAAAACATCGGCCAGGTGTTCGGGTTTACCCGCTCCACCGGAGGCAATAACCGGGATACCCACGTTTTCGGAAATTAATCTCGTTAAAGTTAACTCATAACCGGTCTGCACGCCGTCCGCATCAATGGAATTCAGACAAATTTCACCGGCTCCCAGATTCTCCGCCTCCTTTGCCCACCAGAGCGCATCAATCCCTGTATAAATTCTACCGCCGTGAATAACAATTTCATAGCCTGATGGAATTTTATCGGACACGTCCATTTTTTTTACATCCATACCCAATACAACACACTGACTGCCGAATGCTTTTGCGCCCTGCGTGATGATTTCCGGTTTTTCCACTGCCGCCGAATTAACACTGACCTTTTCCGCTCCCGCCAGTATGACTCTACGCATATCCTCCAGATTACGGATGCCACCGCCCACGGAAAATGGAATAAAAATCGTTTCCGCCACACGCCGCACTACGTCAATCATGATATCACGTTTATCCGAAGATGCCGTAATATCATAAAAAACAATTTCATCTGCACCCTGTTTGTAATATTCCCGCGCGGCTTCCACCGGATCACCGATATCCACGTTGCCTTTAAATTTTATGCCTTTGGTGAGCAAGCCCGCGCGCACATCGAGACAGGGAATGATTCGTTTACTTAACATTACCCCTCCAAGTGCAGAAATTTTTCAGAATCTGCAATCCGGGACGTCCGCTTTTTTCCGGGTGAAACTGCATGGCCACCAGATTATCTTTCGCTAACACGGAACAGAAGCTTATGCCGTAGTCGGTTGTTCCCAAAACTACCGTTTCATCAGAAGGCGCGGGATAATAAGAATGCACAAAATAAAATTCAGCCTTCGGCCAAACACCTTCAAATACCGGATGGTCGCGTCTCAATTTTACACTGTTCCAACCCATCTGCGGAATCTTTAACAACTCACCTTTCGAAGTCAATTTTTCAGGAAAGCGTTTTGTCGAACCGGCGATAAGACCGATACAGTGAGTTTCGTTTTCCTCGGAATAATCCAAAATAATCTGCGTTCCCAGGCAAATACCCAGAAGTGGTCTGCCTGTTTTTATATAATTTTTTAGCCAAACATCCAGTTTTTTTTCACGCAGATAAGCCATTGCTTCGCCCGCCGCGCCGACCCCCGGGAAAATGACATGCGATGCCGCATCGAGCTTTTTTGTGTCACGAGTAATGACAAAATCCTGCCCAATATTTTGCAGCGCCCGTGACACACTGGTTATGTTTCCGGCGTTATAGTCAATTATTGCTATCATTGATTCCTCAACAAAAAATGGGATATACACTTAACAATTTTTGTGCTCAATTCACAGTTAAATCTTTAATCTCTTATATATTTATTTTATTAACACAATTTTGTATCCGTTTAAGCCGTTTTTGATATCATTCTTAAACCATAACATCTCTGTCTTGTATCAGATCAAATTACCTTGACACATTTCAACAGTCTTGTTATTATTTTTTTGCAGCTATCAATGATCAATGAAACAGCTTTAACCAAATGTCAACCTGTGGTATCAGCGTGGTTATCCTATGGACATGAAACGCGATTACTATGAGGACGTTGAGTTATTCAAAAGCGGCACTATTCTGACGTGGACTGTTGTTTTACTGATTTTCCTTTTCACTTTACCCCTTTACATACCGTCATATAATATCTATTTGCTGAATATTATCATGGTTAATATCATTCTGGCGGTCGGCCTCAATATTCTGGTGGGATACACCGGCCAGATATCACTGGGACATGCGGGATTTTTTGCCATCGGTGCTTACGGTACTTCCTTGATTATGATGCATTTGCATGTTCCGTTTTTTGCGGCAATTATTATCGCTGCTCTCATTGCCGCTTTCTTCGGATTCATTATCGGTCTCCCGGCTCTGAGGCTGGAAGGTCCTTATCTGGCCATTGCCACTTTGGGCTTCGGTTTGACCATCATGCACATCATCGGCCGGTGGGATGTCTTCGGCGGCAGAATGGGAATTACAGCGCCCCCTCTTGATTTGGGCGTTTCCGGTTCATTATTCAGTTACGTCATACAGGGGGATGTTAAAATCTATTATCTGATTATGATCATCACCGTTCTCATGGTCATTGCAGCCAGGAACATGATGAAAACCCGTGTCGGCAGGGCTTTTATGTCTATTCGCGACGACGATATTGCCGCCGAGGTCATGGGCGTTAATCTGACGATTTATAAAACCATGTCTTTTGCCGTCAGTGCCTTTTATGCCGGAGTGGCCGGGGGACTTTATGGTTTTGTCGTCGGCTTTTTCGATCCTTTTACTTTTAATCTGATTCTTTCCATTATTTTTCTGGTTATGATCACGGTGGGCGGGCTGGGTTCGATCATGGGCGCTATCATGGGCGCTATCCTGATAACGTATCTCCAGTATGACCTATTGAAAAACGTGGAAAATCTGCCATACCTTGGCGGGCTTCTTACAACTGTGTCGAAAAAATGGTTTACGGTAATAGGTTTGGCCAATTTTTCCAGCATCGCGTTGGGGTTGATCATGATTGCGATTGTTATTTTTGAACCATTGGGAATGTTCGGCATCTGGATTAGAATCAAGAAATATTGGAAAACCTGGCCGTTTTAAAAAAAGGGAGTGACGTCATGTTTGAGATGCTGCTGATTGAAGGAATTGCCATTGGAGCCTGCTATGGTCTTTTTGGCGTTGCTGTCGCCATCATTTACAAAACATCGGACGTTATAAATTTCGCTCAGGGCGAAATGGGCATGGTCGCGACCTTTGTAGCCTACCATATCCTGACAGCTTATAATTTTCCCTTCTGGGTAGCCTTTCCTGCCACAATGGTCTTTGCGATTTTGCTGGGCATGGCCATTGAATTTTGTTTTTTGCGTCCGGCAAAAGATCCGACCGTGTTGGGTTTGCTGATTATCACTCTTGGCGCGGAAATGCCGCTCATGGGATTGGCCGGCTGGAAGTGGGGAGCGGAGCAAAAAGATTTTCCGTTTCTGCTTTCCGTTACCAAGACTCACGAAATCATCCCCGGCCTGGTCATCAATGAATGGACTATCGGCGTTTTCACATTGACTATCATTATTATGATATTCCTGTTTTTATTTTTCCGCTACTCCAAACTGGGCATTGCCATGCGCGCAACCCAGCAAAACGTCAATGCTGCCAAGATCATGGGTATCAAGGTGGAAAGAGTTTTCTCTTTTACCTGGGCAATGAGTTCGCTGATCGGCGCAATCGCGGCCATGTTTTTTGCGGCGCGTTCGGTGCTTGATCCCAACTTTATGATGGAACCGTTTATGCGCGCTTTTGCCGCGGCGGTTCTGGGCGGCCTGACCAGTATTCCCGGTGTCGTCATCGGCGGGTTGATTATGGGCATTGTTGAAAATTTTTTCGGTTATGCGTGGCCGGAATGGAAACCGATCGTCGCGTTTGTTGTCATTATTCTTATCATTACCGTAAGACCAAGCGGCCTGTTCTCGAAACATTATGTCAAGAAAGTTTAAACTGAATCGGCAGGAAGTATTTATGAGGCAGACAGGAAGAATCATTATCATTATTTGCGCAGCACTGCTTATTGCCGGATTCGTTTTCTGGGATACTCCGCGCAACAACATGGCGCTGTTATTGGAAAAAGATACGATCGAAAAAACAGCGCTTGCCTACTTAAACGCCGAGATGAAAAAGGATTCCCGTCAGATTTATGCCCTGCTGGCGCCATCATCCCATTATAAAAAAACGCATTCTTATGAAGCCTATTTAAAAGACATTGCCGAAAATCCTCCCCCGGCAATCAACAGATGTAACATCATCAGAATTTATCGCCTGCGCGATAACGATAACAAACAAACTTATCCTGACGTAGACAAGTTCGTGCAGGTGGAGGTCGAAGTTGTTTTTGCCAACTCCGGTCCAAACAACATTTTTAATTACAGCTTCACTTTCCTGAAAGAACAAGGAAAGTGGTACAAGGGCTGATCAACAAAACAATGATTAGAGGGTAAAGGGTAATAATTTATTTAAAATATTTGAACGCAAGGAGGTCATTATGAAAAAATTAGTAATTGCATCAATAATTGTCATCGCTGTTTTTGTGTGTTCGCTTCTCGTCTTTGCTCAGGCTAAGCCGGGTTTTGACGATAAGGAAATCAGGATTGGCCAGTGGGGACCGCAGACAGGGCCGGCCGCTCCCTGGGGATCGGTAGCCAGGGGCAGTGGACTTTTATTTCAAATTGTCAACGATGAAGGCGGTATTCATGGTCGTAAAATTAAGTATTTCATCCGCGATGACCAGTACAATCCCGCTCAGACCAAAGCCGTGGTCAAGGAACTTGTTGAACGCGAGGGAATTTTTGCCTTTGTAGGCGGAGTCGGCGCTGCCTGCGGGATGGCTGTGAAAGACTATCTGACCCAAAACAAAATCATCTGGGTGAATCCTTCGACGGCCATTGAGGAGTACGTGTTCCCTGTCAATCCGTACCTCTTTGCCATGTACACGCTTTATGACGATGAGGCGAGCATCCTGACCAAATATGCGGTGGAAAAGCTTAAAGCCAAAAAAATCGGATTCCTTTATCAGAACGACACGTATGGTAAGACGGGACTTAGAGGCTGCAAGGAACGCCTGGCCACATATAAGATGAAGCTGGCGGAAGAAATTTCGGTCGAGCCGAGTGAAAAGGATCTCTCTTCCCAAATGCTAAGGCTCAAGAATTCAGGTGCGGAAGTTGCCTTCATGTGGGTGAACCCGACAACCGCTGCGATTGCGCTGAAGACCTGTGCTACTATCGGTTACAAACCTCAATGGATTTCTTCCGACACGTTGATGGATTTCCCGCTGATGAACAAGATCACCGGAGGTTTGTGGGAAGGTGTCATTACCGGGGGAATCGGTCTGCCGACCGACGTCGATCACCCGTTGATGAATAAATATCGTGCGGCTGCAAAAAAATACGCACCGGAAGAGCGTTTTGGAGTTTTCTATACCGCCGGCATTATGTTTGCAGAACCCTTGGTGGATGCGCTCAAGCGGGTTGGTCCGAAACTGAGCACAGAAGCACTTATGAGAGAACTCAACGCCACAAAGAATTTCCAGGGATTAGGTGCAGTTGTGAACTGGAGTCCTACCGTACATCAGGGTTGCGATTCCATTCAGATTCTGAAATGCGGACCAAATTCCAGTTATATTACCCTGCAGGATTGGACACCAAATGATCTGGCTACATGGAAGAAGAAATAGTCAAACCCGAGGCGGGGCTTGATGCCCCGCCTCCATTCAATGATGTACGAATATTTTAATTAACAACCTGTTCAGGTCTGTAAATTATGGCTCATTTCAAAGTGGAAAACCTGAGTATTTCCTTCGGTGGCATCAAAGCTGTCAGTAATGTCAGCTTCGAGGTTGAACACAACAAGATATTTTCGATTATCGGCCCCAACGGAAGCGGCAAAACCACTATCTTCAACATGATCAGCGGCATTTATAGACCCAACGCGGGTAACGTTTTCCTCGAAAACGAAAATCTTGTCGGCTTGCGTCCGGATAAAATTGCCCGCAAGGGTGTGGCACGAACATTCCAGAACATTCAGCTTTTCGGCAACGCCACTGTCATGGATAATCTCATGCTCGGACGCCACATCCACATGAAAACCGGAATCGCAAGCGGCGCTTTTATGTTGGGCAGGCACTCTCCCGCCGCAAAAGAAGAAGTAAGGCACCGAGAACACATCGAACACATTATCGACTTTCTTGATCTTCAATCGCTCAGGGATTTGTTTGTGTCCAACCTTCCCTACGGCAAGCGCAAACTTGTCGAACTCGGAAGGGCGCTGGCGCTGGAACCGAAAATTTTACTTTTGGATGAACCGTCTGCTGGAATGAACACGGAAGAAAAAGACGACCTGCGCATTTGGATCAAGGATATCCAGGAAGACTATCAAGTAACCATTCTGCTCATTGAGCATGACATGAATATGGTCATGGGAATTTCCGACCGTATTTTGGCCATTAATCAGGGAGAGAAAATTATCGAAGGCACGCCGAAGGAAGTTCAAAAAAATCCCGAAGTCATTGCCGCCTATCTGGGAGAGGAGGAATAATGCTCTCGGTTAAAAATATCGAAACCTGGTACGATTTGATTCGGGCGCTGCATGGCATCTCTTTTGAAATTAAAGAGGGCTCCATCGTGGCGCTTCTCGGCAGCAATGGCGCGGGGAAAACCACAACACTGAAGA
>ENA-ORXD01001240-ORXD01001240.1-sediment-metagenome-genome-assembly--contig:-NODE-1240-length-22636-cov-3.958775_pt1 | contig 22636 bp, 21 predicted proteins | sample MGYA00237862_ERZ511471 | MGnify/ENA metagenome assembly ERZ511471
GGCTTTGGCCTGGCATCTGGGGTCACGGTGGACGCGGAAGGGCACGTATGGGTCAGTGACGCGGAGAATCACCGCCTGTTGAGATTCACGATGCCGTAGTCAGCTCTCCGGTGGATAAAAAGAAAAAAGAAAGCACCCGCCACGATCCCGTGGCGGGTGCTGTGGTTATAGGCAAATTGAGATCAGCGCCGGCGTTCATCGTCGCGGTCATCTTTTATGAAAATGTTGAGTGTAAAACTCACCAAACTGACAATCACCGAACCCAAAAAAGCAGGCCAAAAGCCATCTACGGTGAACCCCACACCAAATTGAGTGCCGACCAGACCTGCCAGGTAGAACAGCAAAGTGTTGATCAGCAGTGCGCCCAACCCTAACGTAAGGATAAGGATCGGACAGCCCACCACGGTTAGAACTGGTTTAAGAACTGCGTTAATGACGCCAAAAATCAGCGCCAGCCAGATCAAGGAAACCCAGTTCTCAGATTGCGGGGTGATGCCTTTTCCGTTCAAAATAGCGATCGCGGCATACAGGGCAACCGCGTTGATAGCGAGACGAACCAATGCTTTTTTCATGACATTCTCCTTTCTAAATCAGGATACCATTGAACCAGTATAGAGGTATTATACGCTGTCCAACCTTTTTTCCATCCAGACCAGGGTGTTGAGGTGGGAGAATCCTGCCTGTTGGAAGGCGGTTTCAGCCTGCCCGCCGGGGTAATTGACCATTAAGGGGCGCCCGGTTTCCAGGTCTTGCTGGACGCGCGGCAATAGATTGCGGATAGCCATATCCTCCAATTCGAGATCCGCGCCAACCCAGAGGTTATCCGCGTGCAATGTGGTAGGCTCCCAGGTGGCCGCCGCGACCGGTTTATCCTGAAACCACGCAGTCCAATGACGAACCGCTTGCCCTTCAATCAGATGGATCAATTTGTTTTTCAGGGTTGGTGCGTAACGTTCGGTGTGGATGGGCAGGTTCCAGGCAACTACATCCGGGTAGGTATCCTCCAGCCAGGCGAGCTGGTGCTGCCAATCCTCATCGCTGCGGGGGGTAATTTTGACCGCGGGATTCAACTCTGTGACCGGAGGCCGGATTTTTTTGCGCAGCCAGGACGTGCGCTCGGCGCGCTCCACAAACCCCAGAGATTGGTACAACAGGCGGGCCGGCGGATTATCAGAGCGCACCTGGAGCCATGCAGAGGCTGCGCCCTGCCTTCTGGCGTGTTTAATCGCGGCATAGGTCAGCTGGCGGGCGATCCCTTTCCGGCGATGATCGGGGTGGACGGCGACATTGGCGATCAAATAGCGCCATTCCTGATTTTTAAATAAGGGGATCAGGCTCAAATTGCCCACAACCCGCCCATTCTCTTCCCAGACATAGCCAAATAAGGGGTAAGAGACCCGTTCTCCCGCGCCAGGAATCCAGCGGATATAGCGGCGATTGCGTGAAGCCTTGCGGATGGCGTTAAGATAGCTCCAGCCATCAGCGTCCATCTGGCTGCTGAAACAGACTTCAATCAGGTTGGCAACTTCGCCTAAATCGGTACGGATATCCAGACTGCGAATCGCGGGATCGAGGTTGATTTCACTCACATTACTTATTGTACACTCGCTGTGAATAACACAACAAGCGTTTGACGGGAATTTTCAGGAAAGTTTTTGGAAACTAAAACGGTGTTGTATAATTTGGGAATTCAAACCACCGGATGGCCGCGACTACACCCGGTGTGGTGGAAAGGAAGTCTCTATTTGTCTGCGCTGCCGAATACCAATCCACAAGAATTGAACCGGATCCAGCGGTGGTGGCTGGCATGCCGTCCCAAGACGCTGCCCGCGGCGGTTTCACCGGTATTGGTGGGGTGGGGAATCGCCTTCAGCATGGGGCGCTTCCGGTGGGGTCCGGCGCTGGCGGCCATGTTGTGCGCGGTGCTGATCCAGATCGGCACCAATCTGGTGAATGATGTGGTTGATTTCGAAAAAGGGACAGACAATGCCAATCGATTGGGGCCGATGCGGGTGACCCAGGCCAGGCTGCTGGCTCCGAGAAAGGTCAGGATGGGCGCGGGGGGGGCTTTTGGCGCTGCCATACTGGCAGGTAGTTATCTGGTGTGGGTTGGCGGCTGGTTGGTGGCGCTGATCGGGTTGGCTTCCATCGCCGCTGGGCTGCTGTACACAGTGGGACCTTTCCCATTGTCGCATATTGGGCTGGCGGGCCTGGTAACCCTGATTTTTTTTGGATTTGTGGCGGTGGGGGGGACGGTGTATGTCGTTGCCGGGGAAATCCCGCCGGTTGCGTGGTTGAGCGGGCTGGGGGTGGGCGCCCTGATCACCAATATCTTGGTGGTCAATAACATCCGCGATATCGAATCGGACCGCGCGGCGGGGAGGAGGAACTTTATCACCCTGTTGGGACGGGATGGGGGAGAGCTGCAATACTGGTTTTTACTGACGGCGGCCTATCTGGTGCCGGTGGCGATGGCCTGGCGCGGCTGGGCGTCAGCCTGGGTAATGCTGGCGGTGTTGTCGATTACGCGGGCCACCGGGATTTACCTGGAACTGCGTGAAGCACCTATCGGGCGTGGGCTGAACCGGATTCTGGCGAAGACCGCCGGGCTGGCGCTGCTCTACAGCTTTTTGCTGGCGGTTGGGCTGGCTTTGGGGCGCTGGTTTATGCCCTGAGCAACGTTTTGGGGGAATACTTAATCGGATCCGATTTTGTGCGCGATATGGATGGCGACCGCGCCCAACATCCGTTTCGTCCAGGAAACCCGGGTAAATCCTGCTTGCTCCAGCGAGTGGGTGAGCTCGTCGGCGCTCTGGAAAGTTACGGTTGAATCACGCAGGTAAGAATATGCCCCGGGATTTCCGGCAAAGAGCTTACCCAGCAAGGGGATGATGCGGCGAAGATAGAACCGGAGCGGCCATCCGAAAAGCCCTTGCGGTGGTGGGGTGGTCTCCAGGCATGCCATTCGCCCGCGGGGCTGCAGGACGCGGTGCTGCTCGGTGAAGGTTACAATCGGATCGGAGGTGTTGCGAAGCAGGAAAGCGGAGGCGATACAATTAAACTGGTCCCGCGCGAAGGGCAGAAAATGGGCATCGGCGATGACCCAGTGGATGGACTCTCCGCCCGGACGGTTTTTTGCCTGCGCGATCATCGCTGGGGTGAGGTCGCAGCCCACCACCCTGGCTAGGGGCGCCTGCCGCTGCAAGGCTGTTGCGAGGTCACCGGTGCCGGTGCCCGCATCCAGCAGCCAGCCCTGTTCAGGCGGCTTAAGGCGCTGTACGGCAGCGCGGCGCCAGCGCTGATCCTGGCCGAGGGACATCAGCCGGTTCAGGAAGTCATAACGCCGCGCCACGACAGTGAAGAGCGCGCGGACCGCGGTGGGGGATTTACCGGAGGGAGAAGTGTCCATGGATGGAATTGATTTTACAGTAAAAACTGAATCCAGATGTGGTTCAACGTGTTATCAAACCAGGTTTATACCTGACCATAATAACTCAAGCCTTTTAATTAATTACGGATATCCGGTATACTAGCATTAGAGCTATTTAAGAAAAAGGGATATTCTTATACCATTCTTATGCAGTTTGGGTAATCTATTAACAGGCCCCATGCTATAATGCTGGGGAAAATACAGTATGTTATTGGACTATCAAGGATCATAAACTATGATGCGATTTGACCGATTTACGGAACGTGCTCAGGAAGCCGCTCAACGCGCCGCAGAAATCATCCAGCGCTACGGGCACAACCAGATCGATACCGAACACATGTTACTGGCTTTAATTGAGCAGCCGCAGGGGGCGGTGCCGCAGATCCTGGAGATGCTGAACATCGACGCCGAAGCTATCTCGGAACGGCTGGACTACATCCTGAAGACCAGCCCCAAGGCGAGCATTTTTGGCGGCGGCGCGGGGCAGATCTTTATCACCCCGCGGGTGAAGCGGGTGATTGATCTGGCGAATGAAGAGGCCAGCCGGTTGAAAGATGAGTATATTTCTACCGAACATATCTTCCTGGCGATCCTGACCGAGCGCAATACTCCGGCAGCCCGGCTGCTGGAAGGCGCCGGGCTGACCCGCGACCGGGTGTATGACGCGGTGGTTGAACTGCGCGGCGGCCAGCGGGTAACCGATCCCCAGGCCGAAACCCGTTACCGCACCCTGGAAAAATATTCCCGCGACCTGACCAAGCAGGCCCGCGAGGGCAAGCTGGATCCGGTGATTGGCCGCGATAATGAGATCCTGCGGGTGATGCAGATCCTCTCCCGCCGCACCAAGAATAACCCGGTGCTGATCGGAGAAGCGGGAGTGGGCAAGACGGCCATTGTGGAAGGGTTGGCGCAGAAAATCGCCGACAACGATGTCCCCGAGCTGCTGATCGGCAAGAAGGTGATCTCGCTGGACCTGAGCGCGATGATTGCCGGCTCGCGCTTCCGCGGGGAGTTTGAAGAGCGCCTTAAAGCGGCGCTGGAAGAGGTGCAGCGCTCGGATGGGGAGATTATCCTGTTCATCGACGAGCTGCACACGGTGGTGGGTGCCGGGGCGGCCCAGGGCGCGATGGATGCCTCGAACATGCTCAAGCCGGCCCTTTCACGGGGCGAGCTGCAGTGCGTTGGCGCGACCACCCTGGATGAATACCACAAGTATATTGAGAAAGATTCCGCGCTGGAGCGCCGTTTCGCGCCGGTGTATGTAGAGGAACCCAGCATTGAGGACACGATCCAAATGCTGAAAGGGCTGCGTGACCGGTATGAAGCACATCACAAAGTGCGTTTTTCGGATGACGCCCTGGTGGACGCGGCCCGGCTTTCGGCGCAATATGTGGCTGACCGGCACCTGCCGGATAAGGCCATTGACCTGATCGACGAAGCGGCAGCCAAGCTGCGGGTTGCGCTGTATTCCCTGCCGCCCGACCTGAAAGAGAAGAAAAGTGAACTGGACCGGCTGCTGGCCGAGGAAGAACAGGCTGGTGTTGAACGCGATTACGAGCGTGCCGCCCGCAAGAAGGCAGAGCGGCTGCGGCTGGAAACTGAATTTAACAGCGCGCGGGACCAGTGGGAAGCGGAACACAAACTGGACGAGGTGGTGGACACCAATGACATCGCCCAGGTGGTGGCGCAGTGGACCGGTATCCCTGTAAGCCAGATGATGGAAACGGAAGCTGACCGGCTGCTGCACATGGAAGAACGGCTGCACGAGCGGATCATTGGTCAGGATGAAGCCATCAGCGCAATCGCGGATGCCATCCGCCGGGCGCGTTCCGGCCTCAAAGACCCGCGCCGCCCGATTGGCTCGTTCATCTTTATTGGCCCTTCCGGGGTTGGTAAGACCGAACTGGCCAAAGCGCTGGCCGAATTTATGTTTGGCGATGAGGACGCGCTGGTGCGTCTGGATATGAGCGAGTACCGCGAACAACACGCGGTTTCCAGAATGTTCGGCGCGCCTCCCGGATATGTAGGCTACGAAGAGGGCGGCCAGCTTACCGAGGCGGTCCGGAGGCGACCTTACCGGGTGATCCTGTTTGATGAAATTGAGAAAGCGCATCCGGAAGTTTGGAACTCGCTGCTGCAGATCCTGGATGATGGGCGGCTGACCGACGGCCAGGGCCGGACGGTGGATTTCCGCAATACGGTGCTGATCATGACCAGCAACCTGGGTACGGAGTTTGTCAATAAAGGCGGCACACTGGGCTTTTTGGGCGGTGGCAGCGATGAAGAGCGGGAAGCGCACCGCAAGATCGAAAAATCATTGAAAGACACCTTCCGTCCGGAGTTCCTGAACCGGATCGATGAGACCATTATGTTCTCGCCGCTTAACATGGAACAGATGCATGCTATTGTGGACCTGCAATTGAAAGAGATCCAAGACCGGCTTAAGGAACACGGTCTCGAAGTAGAATTGACAGATGAGGCCCGCAACTGGCTGGCCAAGGTAGGCTACGACTCCGACTTTGGTGCCAGGCCTTTGCGCCGGGCGCTGCAGAAATATATTGAAAGCGCGCTTTCAATCAAGCTGCTGTCCGGCGAGTACGAGGAGGGCGACACCGTCCTGGTGGTAATTGAGGACGGCACAATCGCTTTTCAAAAAGGTGAACCGTATAAAGAAAAAACAGTGAAGAAAAAGCGGTCTTAGACCAACAAACATCGGCAGGATTATTCTCACCTGCCGATGTTTTTATATTACTGGAACCGGGGGCGTGTTTTTCCCGTCCTGAGTGTAGAGAATAAAAGGAGGTAGAGACGTGAAAAAGCATTGGTGGATTTTGACGATGCTGCTGCTCGCGATGGCGGCCGCCTGCGCGCCAGGCTCTGCTTTGACCCCGGATGACATCGAGAAAAACGAACCGGAAACTGATCAAGCCCCGGATTTTTCTGCTGAGACCGTACTTCCTGAACAACTCACGGGAGGAGAAATGACCCCTGAAAGTGAACCGGAAACGCAGGAAACCAAACGCCCCGAAATGCCCACCCTGCGGGCCCAGCCAGCGCCCGGCAAGGGCAGCCCGACCAGCACAACCAGGGGAAATGTGTTCCCGGATGGTTACGATGTGGTTGGTTGGGATGCTAAAACGGGAGAGAAAGCGCTCAATGTCACTGGGATGCTGCCAACGCCCTGCCATCAGATTCGATTTGAGGTCTCGGAGCCGGATGACGCGAACCGGATTGAAATTAACCTGTATTCAACATCTGATCCGGAAATGATCTGCGCTCAGGTGCTGAGCCCCTTTATGGTAGATATCCCGCTGGGAGTGCTCTCACCGGGAGACTATACCATCTGGGTAAACGGCAGATTGGCAGGAGAATTGCACCAAACCAAATAAACGCGAGAAGCGCGCCGCGAACTAAGGGTTTTTGCCTTTAGTGAGCGCGATTTCAATCGAATGGGATATACTTAATCCATGCCAGAACTGCCAACCGACCGCAAGTATATCGCGGACTTATTGAAAACCATTTATCCTTTCCGGGATCTGGAAGAAGAATTGCAGACCTTTGTGGCTGATCAATTCGGGATCTACAATCTGGAAAAGGAACATGCTCTGTTCCGCGAAGGAACGCCTGCCAGAGAGGCTTTCATTGTGCTCAATGGACAGCTCCGCATCACCCGGATGAATGAAAAAACTGAAGAGGAAGAGCTGGTTGCCACCCTGACAACAGGGGATTGGTTGGGGTTGGAAGCGCTGGTGGAAGAAGAGGAATATCAGGTTTCTGCTGTTTCTGTACGGTCCGCCAGGGTTCTGAGCCTGAACCTGGAGCGGCTGGACCTGATGATGGAGGAAATTGGGGGGCTGGGAGAGCGGCTGGAAATGCTTTATAACAGCTATATGCTGGGGTTGCGGACCCGGCTGACCTGGCGAAACCCAGGCGAGCCGTTGTACTATATCGCCCGCCGCCATCCGTTCTATTTGATTTTGAGGTTGCTGCCCCCCTTACTGGTTGGCCTGGCTGGAGGGAGCGGCCTGGCTTTCTGGTATTTCATCACAGGGGGAATGCTGACTCCGCTGATCCTTGGCGGGTTGTTCTTGTTGTTGATCCTGATGTGGTCTGTATGGGCAGTAGTGGATTGGAGCAACGACTATTCGATCATCACCAGCCAGCGGGTATTGTTCCAGGAACGGATCGTACTGCTGTATGATAGCAGGCAGGAATCCCCGATCAATGCCATCCTGGCAATCAGCACGGAAACCACCCAGCTTGGGAGAATATTTAAATTTGGAAATGTGATTGTCCGGACCTATGCCGGTCTGATCAAATTGCCAGATCTGAGAGACCCGGAAGAAGTAGCCAGCCTGCTGGAAGGCCAATGGGGCAGGGCTAAAGCCGGCCTGACCCGCGCGGAACGCATGTCTCAGTTGGAGAACAAGATCCGGCAGCGTCTGGGGCTTCCGGCGGATTATGAAAAGAAGGATATGGATGAACAGCCGGCCGCCCCCAAAGTGGAGCCGGCAGCACTCCAGCGCTTTCTGGCTAATCTGTTTCAATTGCGGTTTGAGCAGGGTGGGGCGATCACCTACCGCACGCATTGGTGGATATTGATCCGGCATGTCTGGCTGCCCGCTTTTATCCTGTGGTTGGCGCAGCTTGCTCTGGTGGCAAGGGCTTTGCAGGTTTATACGCTGTTTACGTTTGGGGGTGTGCTGGGACTTGTGGCGGTGATTGATCTGGTGGTGGGTTTGTGGTTTGTCTATCAATATGTAGACTGGCGGAATGACTATTACCAGGTGACGGATGAAAACCTGCTTGATGTATATCGCAAACCGCTGGGTAAAGAAGAGCGCCGGGCTGCCCCCATCAAGAACATTCAAAGTATCCGCTTTGAGCGGTTGGGTATTGTAGGGCTATTGTTGAATTTTGGCACCGTCTGGATTAAGGTTGGCGATGCCGATTTGACTTTTGATTATGTGTTCAACCCCTCTGAAGTGCAGCGAGAGATCTTTAAACGGATGGCTGAACGGGAATACCGCAACAGTGAAGCGGCTATGCAAACGGAAGAACAACGTCTGGCAGACTGGATAGAGGCTTACCACAATGTGCTGGAACGTAAAAGGTATGGCGATATTCCAGTGAGCGAATCGTGATTTTCGCGGTAAAATTAATTGAAATGATGTATTTCAGACAAGATCAGTTTATTGGAAAATTATTGGGAACGAGGAAGTAAAATGGCTTTACGTGAAGTAGTTACGATCCCTGATCCCGTCCTGCGCCGCAAGGCAAGAAAAGTGACGACCTTTGATGGGGATCTTCAAAAATTAATTGATGACATGGTGGAAACCATGCGTGAGGCACCCGGCGTTGGCCTGGCCGCGCCGCAGATTGCCATTTCGGAACGGCTGGTGGTGGTGGAATTTGGTGATGAAGAAGATGAAACTGTTGAACCCAAGCTGTACGTGGTGGTGAATCCGGAAATTGTCAAAAACTCTGAAGAAAAGGTGAATGGGGTTGAAGGCTGTCTCTCCATTCCAAACATTGTCGGGGATGTGGACCGTTTTGAATCGATCGTGGTTAAAGGCCAGAACCGCAATGGCAAACCTATAAAAATTAAGGCCTCTGGCTGGCTGGCCCGCATTTTCCAGCATGAAATTGATCACCTGGAAGGCGTTTTGTTCACCGATCTGGCAAACCAGGTCTGGCAGCCGCAGGAAAATGAAACTTTTGCTGATGTATAATACCTGACGGATGTATCTGACCCATTTATCTCTGACGAACTACCGCGCGTTTACCCGCCTGGACATGGATGTGCCCCGGCGGATTCTTTTGTTGGTGGGAGATAACGCTCAGGGAAAGACCAGTCTGCTGGAAGCGGTCTTTTATCTGGCTGTGTTCAGCTCTTTCCATGCTCAGAGCGACCGGCAGTTGATTAACTTTTTGGCCGATGGAGAGCCGCTGGCAGTGGCCCGGATTGTGGCAGAATACCAGCGCGGAGATCACAAACACCGCATGGAAGTGCGGTTGATCCGTGAATCGAACACGAATGGCGCCAGCCGGTTGCGCAAAGAGATCCTGCTGGATGGAGTCCGGAAGACCCTCTCGCAAGCGTTAGGTCATTTCAATGCGGTCATCTTTCTGCCGCAAATGATGCGGGTCATTGAAGATGGGCCGGACCAGCGCCGCCGCTATTTGAATGTGGCTATTGCCCAGGCTGTGCCGGGTTATGCTTCTGCACTGAGTAAATATTCTCAGGCGATTACCCAACGGAACGCGCTGCTGCGTTTGCTGGGGGAGCGGGGCGGGGACCGGGAACAACTGGTGTATTGGGACAGTTTGCTTACCGAATACGGCAGCCAGATTATCTCAAACCGGATCAGGGCGATCAAGGAAATCGAAGCGAACGCGGTTCGAATCCATCACCAACTCACGCATTCGAAAGAAGTGTTGCGGATGGTGTACCAGCCATCTTACGATCCGGTTGACAAACCGCGAGGGCAGTACGAACTTCCGCTTTCTACACCTGTTGATCGCAACGGGTTTGACCAGGACGCGATCCGTAAAGGGTTTGTGAAGCGGTTGGAAGAACTACGCGGGGAAGAAATTGCCCGCGGCGTAACCACCACCGGCCCACATCGGGATGAGCTGCGCTTCCTGAGCAATGGTGTGGACCTGGGACACTTTGGATCGCGAGGACAGGTGCGGACGGCATTGCTTTCGCTGAAGCTGGCTGAAGTGGCCTGGTTGAAAGAGAAAACTGGTTTCTGGCCGGTCGTGCTTCTGGATGAGATTCTCGCGGAGCTGGATACCCAGCGGCGGGAAGATTTGCTGCGGTATCTTGGAGATGAGCAGCAAGTGCTTTTAACCACAACGGACCTCAACCTGTTTTCAGAACAATTTGTTAAGACCAGCACGGTGTGGCATGTCAATTCCGGACGGGTGGTGGAAACGGAAGCATTGTAAACCGTAAGTTCAGATACAGGGAAGAAGCCTTCCCAGTTTCTGAGTGAGAATGAAAGCAGGTTTTATAAAGGGGTTTTGGCGGGGATGCCACTGCGGCGGGGGTATTTTGGAGGCGTGGCGGCAATTTTATCAATCGTAATCAGGTAACGGTCTTCGGTGATGGTTGGCAGGGTCAGGTGCTGCACCTGCCGCAAATGGCCGCCCAACAGTCTGGTGGCATTGTCGGCGGAATGGGCTTCAGCCGGACCGTTCTCACCTTTTTGGGCCAAGATGGAACCGCCTACCCGCACCAAAGGCAGCAGGTATTCCACCAGAGTGGGCAACTTGGCAACCGCCCGGGCGACTGCCCAGTCGAACTGCTCGCGATATTCTTTTAACTGGCCCAGATCTTCAGCGCGGGTCTGAAGTACCTCAACTCCCTTGAGATTGAGCGTGTCCACAACATGCTGGCAAAAACGCGCTTTTTTGCCAACCGATTCGACCAGAGTCAGGCGCATCTCGGGATAAATGATTTTCAGAGGTATGCCGGGAAAGCCAGCACCGCAGCCAATGTCTGCCAAACGCTTCGGAGGCCGGCTGCGCAGCACCAGATGGCAGCTCAGGGAATCCAGGAAGTGTTTGGTGCGGATGCTTTCCACCTGACGGATGGCGGTCAGGTTGAATTTTTCATTCCACTCCAACAGTTCCTGTTCATAAAGCCGCAAAAGGTGGGTCTGGTGGGGGGTCAGGTTTACCCCAAACAAATCTCGGGCGTGTTGTTTCATTTCCTCCATGGTGACAGAAATTATACCCGCAAACACCACTGAGAGCGGATTGATTTTTAAGATAGGCTTGTTGTGCACCATCCAGGCAGGCTTAAAGGAAGGCTGGAACGTCGTATAATCAGTTTAGAGATGCGGTGATTTATCCATCATGTTGGCAATTGGGATATCTGGAAAGGATTGACAAATGGACAAAAGCAGATTGTTGATTCTCGCAGGCGCATTTTTTCTGATCATAGGAGGGTTCTTGCCTTGGATATCTGTGCCGGATTTATTTGGCCTGCATGGCGCCGCCTTTGAAGGAATCGAAGTGGGGTGGGAGGGGGATGGAACTTTGACCGCGGCCGCTGGTCTATTGCTTCTATTTGGTGAGCTGCTGTATGGGCGAAAGGCTGGTTGGTCGCTTATCCTGACGGGTGCGGCTCTGGCGTTGTTTGGGTTGATGGTGATCTTTTTCGATATCCACCTCATTGTGGAGATTGGGCCGCGGACCAGCTTCCTGGAGTCGATCGACTCTGGTTTCTATCTGACTTTCGCTGGTTCTCTCACCGCGCTGGCAGGGTGCCTGGGAAAACTGGGGTCGGTCCTGAAGCGGCGGGAGGCGAAAGCCGTTGGCAAAGTGTCGTGACCACGAAAGAACCCTTAAAGAGATGCCCGGGTTTTTAAGTATTGGCGATCTAAAACCTGGCACACAACTCTTGACAGATTTTGATTTCTCATGATAGACTCACGTTGTTAATAAAATTCTAATGAAAGGAGTGCACATGAGCTACGTAATTGACATGAAAACCCTCATCCGCGTTCTCGCCAGCCCCGTTGCCGGTGGTGGTGTTGAATTACGTTCTCGGAGTGCGTCTGCTTAATTAGAATACTTGTTCTGAAGTAACCTAAGCCACGGACGCTCTCCAGCCCCGTGGCTTTTTTGTTCGTAAAGACAGTACGATTGTCAGAAAAGCCATGGGAGTCAGAATCCGTGGCTTTTTTGTTTTTGGAGGAGAAAATGATGCGAGCTGAGTTTGGTTTTAGAAAGGTGTTTTCCATTTTTTGGAAGCGATTTTGATTAAGGAAAAATCGCGGTTTGGAAGTAAGTTTTATTAAAGTTGGTCCCGTATTCAGGAGGCCTGAAATGTTGTCTGATTTGATGCGTGCTGGTGGATATAGTGTGAATTACATAAATACGCGGTCCCGGGGTTTGCCTGCGGCGTTTGGTTTGTACGTGTGCGATAAGCTGCAGGAAGGCGCGGCATACAGCAGACAGGCAAAGCGTCATCTTTACCGAGGGTTGTGTGTGGTTCAGAACAATCCGGGTTGGGACAATCTGGTAGGTGTTTATGTGGATGTGTCCGAAGGGAAGAACCGCTCCCGTGCAGGATTCCAGCAGTTGAAAGCGGATGTACGGGCAGGGTTTTTCCGCCGCGTTCTGGTGGTTAACCCGCGGGATGTGTTTGGTGATTTGCTGGTTTGCCAGGAACTGGATGCGCTCTCCCGTGATGTTGAGGGATTTGAGCTGGTGGATTTGAAAGAATACCGTCTGTCGGGATGGCAATCTGTTTGCCATGTCTGAACCGGCGATTGTGGAGTAGCAGAGAAGGTGTTGTGATGTCCAACGCTGTGATTGTTGAAAAAGTAACCAAAAAATTTGGAAAACCGGGCGATCCTTTCTGGCGGCAGGTATTCCAGCGCAAAAAGAGCGCAAATGGGAATGGATCGAATGGTCATTCTGACCTGAAAGGTGTCAGTGATTCTGAGAAAATTGTGACCGCGGTGGATCAGGTCTCATTTGAGATCAAAAAAGGTGAAATCTTTGGTGTTCTGGGACCGAATGGCGGTGGAAAATCCACCCTGATCCGGCTGCTGTCGACTTTACTGCTGCCGGACAATGGGCAGATTTCGGTGTTTGGCTTTGATGTGGAGCGCCAATTTGTCCAGGTGCAGGAAGTGATTAACCGGGTTTCAGTGGAAGCATCTTTTTTCAAAAAGCTTTCGCCTATGGAGAACCTGCTTTATGGCGCCCGGTTGTACGGTTTGAAAGGTTCGGAAACACGCCGCCAGGTGGTTGAAATTTTGACCCGACTGGGTCTGGAGAAGCAGCAGATCACCAACCCGATGGAAGAGATGTCTCGGGGAATGCAGCAAAAGGTTGCCATCGCCCGGGCGCTGCTCTCACACCCCCGGTTTTTGCTGTTGGATGAACCGACCACAGGGCTGGACCCGCGCTCCAAGCGGGAGGTGCAGTCGGTGGTGCTGGAGCTTCGCGAAAAGTTCGGCACCACCATCCTGCTCACCACGCACGACATGCTGGAAGCGGACATGTTGTGCGACCGGGTGGCGATCATGAATAAAGGAAAAATTGTGGCGCTTGATACCCCCAACCAGCTCAAAAAGCTGATTGAATGGAAAGGCGGTCAGGAGCCTACTCTGGAAGATGTGTTTTTGGAATTAACAGGAAAACCATTGCAGACTCATGAGGAGGAGTAATGTTGCAAAGACCCTTGTTTGAAAACGCGCGGCTGCGATTGGCGGCAGTGGATCTCAAAAATGATCCGGTGATTGAATCGCCCTGGACCTACGACCTGAACTACGCGCGTCACTTTAACGCCAGCCCGGCCCGCCCCCTGGCGGTGTTTGAAATTGAAAAGTTTTATAAAGAACTTCAGGACAAACAGCGTGAAAACGCTGGCAGCCTGTTCAATTTCATGATCCGTCTGAAAGAGGATGACAGGTTGTTGGGGTTTATCAGGATTATGGAAGTGCAATGGGTGCATGGGGTTGGTTGGCTCGCGCTGGCGATCGGAGAGCCGGCATACAAAGGGATAATCGAAGCGGAAGCGTTGGAGCTGGCTTTGAATTACGCTTTTGAAGAACTGAACCTGTTCCGGTTGACCGTGGATGTGGCCGGTTACGATATGGCCGCGATCCAATTGTATGAAGGTGCTGGCTTTTCCCTGGAAGTTCGGCAGCGGGAAATGATTTACCGGGATAACCGGTTTTGGGACCATCTGCATTACGGGATCCTGCGCGAAGAGTGGCAGCAGCGCGCGCTGGAGGTGGCAAAATGACCATTGACACCTTTACTGGAAAGCTGGTGCGGTTGATTGTGCCTGACTTGGAAACCGACCCGCAGCGCACCGCAGACTGGTCGCGGGATAGTGAATACATGCGGTTATATGATACCGACCCCGTAAAAGTGTTGTCGGCGCAATCTGAAAAAGAGGAACTGGAAAAACGAGTCGCTAGAAATTTGTGGTTTATGATCCAGACCCTGAACACGCAGCAGGTCATCGGCGAAGTCAGCCTGGGAGGGATTGACCACCGGGTTGGAAACGCCTGGCTGGGTATTGGGATCGGAAACCGCGACTTTTGGGGCAAGGGATACGGCACAGAAGCCACGCGATTGATCCTTGGTTTTGGGTTCCGTGAGCTGAATTTGAGGCGGGTTTCTTTGAACGTTATAGCGTATAACGAACGGGCCATCCACGCGTATGAGAAGATCGGCTTTGTCGTTGAAGGAACAAGCCGGAAAAGCATCCTGCGCTGCGGGCGGAGATGGGATGTGATCTATATGGGGATTCTGCGGGAAGAATGGGAAGCGCGTAATCCCCCAGACTGAAAGATATATTGAAGAGGTTTTATTATGACCGCAATGGTATACCAACTGCGCGCGTCTTACGCGTTTATTGAGCGCAATTTCAACCTGATCAAACGATACTGGTCGTGGGAACTGGTGTGGATGGTGTATTCCATCGCCGAGAGCCTGTCGGTCAGCTTCATTGGTCTTGGAATGGAAAAAATAGGCGGCGGACAGAATATCAACAGTGATTATTTGGTGCTGTACCTGCTGATTGGCACACTGGTGTGGCGGTTCCTTTCAACCATCTTTTACTGGATCACCGAGTTGATCAGCATTGAGCGCTGGGAAGGGACAATTGAGTACACTCTGATGGCGCCCGTGCGGAGAGCGACGCACATGGCTGGACAGACCATTTTCTCGATGATTTACGCGTTGTTCTTTACCGGGGTGATCCTGCTGGTGGTGGCGCAGATCCTGGAAATTGATCTGGCTGGCGCGAATTTCTTTGGCGGGGCGCTGATGCTGGTTGCCGGCAGCTTTTCGTTTGTAGGGATCAGCATTATGGCCTCAGTGCTGCCGCTGCTTTTTCCGGAGCGCGGGGCACAGATGACTCATGTGTTTATCGCGCTGCTGCTGTTGGTCTCTGGCGTTTACTACCCGGTGGAAGTGCTGCCCGGCGCGCTGCGGAAGCTGGCAGTTGTCAGCCCGGCGACCTACGTGTTGGATGGAGCCCGGCAGGCACTGCTGGAGGGGGCGCCATTGGGAACATTGTGGCCGAATATCTGGCCGGCCTTGCTGATGGGGGCCGCCTTGATCCCGCTGGGGTTGTGGGTGTTCCGTCAGGCGGAACGCTACGCCAAACGGAAAGGGAAGCTGCACCGGAATGGATAAAAACCAATGAATGGGGGAAGGCTGCAGCCCATAATATATGAAACAGAAACGCGCCGGGTTATTTTCCTCCCGGCGCTGCTTTGTTTCTTTAGAAATCTCAGACAATGGCCGGATCTTCACCTTCTATGATGTCGGGGCCAGATGCCGCAGGGAAGAGATTCAACAAAGCAGGTGCTGCCAGCGCCGCCAGAACGCAAAGCCAGCCGATCAGGGTGCCGCCGGTTTCTGTCCAGCGGTTGATTATTGAAGGGGAAATAGGATATCCGGCAGGCCATTTTTGGTAGGGAATCAGCACCCATTTGGCGAGAGTGATGACCCACATGGCCCCGCTGGCCCCGCAAAGCAATGCCAGAAAGCGCCGCTTCTGGATTCTGGCGCGCAGATATCCCCAGGCTCCCAGGGCCAGGCACAACCAGGCCGCCAGCTTCCAGATTTCTTCGTACCGGTATTCCTCAAATGTGACCATGATGCCAAAAACGAGCCCACCGTACAGCATGAAGGACAATTGGGTCCAATCGGCGCGGACGCGCTGCCAGATGTGGCGGGTAAAGGGCAGCAGGCGCAACAAGTTGACGAGGATCAAGGCGATCAACAGGAACGAAAACAGGACGATGAACCCGAATGTGCCCACATAGAGGATGCGCACCACCACCGGCCAATCGGCACGTGCCCCGAACAGCCGGATGAAGATGGGATAGATCCAACTCCAAACACGGTCATAGCGGATGACAATTAACCCGAGCATCAACACAAATCCGAGATAAGGCAGAGACCAGCCTGGTACGCCCCTGACAGCTGCCAAACCAACAGCGAAAAGCACCGCGCTCCAAAACAGAGCCAGCAGGAGAAAATCCATCGAGCGCGGCAGGCTGATGATCTTGGTCGCGAAAATGCTGAGAAGGGGCAGCACAAAAATGAGCATCGCGGCCAGCAGCTCGCCGCGCGGCAGTGATTTTTCATCTAATTTGTCAGAAAACATCTTCCGCCTCCCTGCACGCAGGTGTTCCTGTAAAACCGCGCCAGGCCAATCACAGACCTCTCGCAGGAACAGATGCCAAATTTTTCTATTAACCGGTTTTTGGCTTTCTGCCAGCGCCGCGGCGAAAACGCCTTGCATTTCATCGCTGAATTCACAGCGGAACGCCGGCGGATAAAAAGATAACAGCGCGCGGTACACCCTCATCATGAGGCGCGTCCGGACGTTCACGAAATTTCCTCCGCTGTCTGATTTTGCGCCGCCCTGACCAATTTCCGCAGGCGGGCGATCTCAGCATTTAAAACCCTGCGGCCTGACTCTGTGAGATCGTAAGACTTGCGCTCGCGTTCGGTGTTGTTTGGGATTGGGTCGTTTACGCGGCAAATCCAGCCATCATCGAGCAGGCGCTTGATAGCGCCATATAATGTACCGGTGCTCAGCTTCACGCGGTTTTCACTGAGATTTTCAACCGCTTTTAAAATGGCATAACCGTGGCTGGGGCCGGAAGAAAGGCTCAGCAAGATAAAAAATGTAGGTTCTCTCAGTGGAAGGCGGGAAAGAATATCATCCATATATGTCACCATTCTATATATCGGTTAACTACATATTAAAAAAGAACAGAGTGTTTGTCAAGTAGTTCTCGCGGTGTGCTTCGCAAAGTGCGGTGTGAGAGGCGGATTAAATCAATCGAGCGCGTTTGCTGGAAAATTAACTATTGGAATGAAGGTTGTAATGAAGGCGGTGGGTACAGGTAGGCAGTGTTATACTATTGTGAATCTGAAAGTAAGAGGTGTGGTAATGATAGAAGACGCAAAGAATTCACTTAAAGCACTGATCTGGGACATGGGTGGGGTTCTGCTGCGCACAGAAGACGAGATGCCACGGATGAAGTTGGCTGAACGTCTTGGAACCACACGCCGGGCGCTGGAAAGATTGGTGTTCGCGTCGCCCAGCGCCGACCGGGCTATGCGCGGCGAGATCCCGGTTGAGGAACATTGGGAGGAGGTAGCCAAAACCTTGCATCTGAGCGATGAAGGGATGGTTGATTTTCAGAAGGAGTTTTGGGCAGGGGACCGGATCGATGACGCTCTGGTGGATACCATCCGCACCCTGCGCTCGCAATACCGCACTGCCCTGTTGAGCAATGCCTGGTCAGATATTCGTGAAGCAGCTGGAAAGCGTTTCCGATTTCTAGACGCATTTGACGTGGTGGTATTTTCAGCGGAAGTGAAACTGGCCAAACCCGACGAACGCATTTACAGGTACGTGCTGGGAAAATTGGCAATTGAACCCCACGAAGCTGTTTTTGTGGATGATTTCATCGAGAATATTGAAGCCGCCGAAAGCCTGGGAATTCATACCATCCATTTCAAATCACAGGAACAGACGCTGTTGGAACTGGGTGAATGGACAGGTCGGGCAAATTGAACCGCTATCCGGCTGTCTGGCAGCGGTTCCCTGTAGTTTTTGTCGTGAGATCAGAAAACCGGGGGAGTTGATTCACGTATGGATTGCCATTCTGAACCGGTCATCCTGTCTAAAGCTCCCTGGTTGAAAGTAGGGGTGGTTTCCGACACGCACGTGCCAGACCGGGCCGCCACACTGCACCCGGGTCTGGTGGCAGCGCTTGCGGCGGAAGATGTGGATTTAATTTTTCACCTGGGGGATATCAGTCTCCCATCGGTGGTTAGGACTCTGGAGGAAATCGCTCCGGTTTATGCGGTGCGGGGAAACCGGGATCTGTTTTACGGAAGGACGCTCCCCCGGGCGCTGCGGTTGGAACTGAATGGCATAAAAACCACGCTGCTTCACGGCCAGGGAGGAGTAGCAGATTACGCGATCGATAAATGGTTTTATATAAGGCAAGGATACGCGTTTGAACGCTATGAAAAGGTGCTGTTGAAGCTCGCGCCACAAGCCAGGGTGATCGTTTTTGGACACACGCACCGCCCCGAAGTGCGCTGGAAACAGGATCGTTTGTTCTTTAATCCTGGCGCGGCAGCGAATCCAGGAACCAAAAAACTGAACCCCACATTCGGGGTTTTATGGTATCATTCGGAAGGTTGTGTGGATGGAAAAATTTTTCCATTGGATGGGGCTCAGTTGAAGTTCAGACGCTGGAGAAGGGATGGGTAAAATTAAACAAACTGCGCCCAAAAATTGTACAAAAAAAGTGCTTGACCATTCAAGTGGTGCTTGATATAATTTAGATTTGCGCAACTACAACCTTCACAGCCCTTAAGCGTGCGTGCAGGTTATTTTATTTAATCAAATTTTGTGTTTAACCAGGTAATTTTTCCAGGAGAGGCCCATGGCGTCTGTTTTAGAGAAGAAGTCATACGCGCGGATTCCCGTTATATATAATCTTCCTAATCTGATTGAAGCTCAGCTTGATTCGTTTAACCGGCTCAAGAGTGAAACTTTGATTGATCTCTTCTCAGAGATTTCCCCGATCGAGTCTTACAACAAGGGGATGAAGTTATATTTTCCGAGTGATGCACCCGAAGCCGAAGGTTTGAAATATTGGTTTGGCGAACCAAAGCATTCTATTGATGAATGTGTTGAGAGAGATTTAACATACTCTTCACCAATGTACGTTTCTGTACTGTTGGCTGGCCCGGAAGTTCCGGAACCGATCAAACAGGATATTTTCCTGGGAGATTTTCCGGAGATGACGGATAAAGGCACATTTATTATTAATGGCACAGAGCGGGTGGTGGTATCCCAATTGATCCGTTCCCCGGGTGTTTACTTTGAAGCGCCGGTGGACCGCGCGACAGGACATCGCCTGGCGATGGCAAAGTTGATCCCGGACCGCGGCGCGTGGATGGAATTTGAAACCCGTAAGAATGATTACATCATCCTTAAGTTCAACCGCAAAAGAACTGTCCCGATCACCATTTTCCTGCGAGCGCTGGCGGCTGTCTATGACGGCGCGCCAGAACCAGCTATTAAAGAGGGTTCTGATGAAGAGCTGATTGCGCTCTTTGATGATGTGGATAACAACCCGGACCGGATGTTCATCGCTTCCAGTTTGCGGCAGGAGCCAGTGTGGGACCTGAATAAAGGGCAGACTGTTGCCCAAGCCGCTCTGATTGAGTTCTTCAAACGGATGCGGCCGGGTGATCCCGCCACGCTTGAAAACGCGAAACAGTTCCTGGAGGAACAGCTCTTTGATCACCGCCACTATGACCTTGAACGGGTAGGGCGTTATAAGCTGAATCAGAAACTGGACCTGATGGATAAAATCCCGATGAGCTGCCGCAATGTGACCAGCTGGGATATCGTCTATCTGGTTCGACGGATGATCATGATCAATAACGAGATGGAAGACAAGGATGACATTGACCACCTCGGTAACCGCCGGGTAAAAACCGTTGGTGAACTGATCCAGAATAAACTGCGGGTTGGCTTGCGCCGGATGGAACGTGTCATTAAGGAAAGAATGTCCATTCGCGAGCAGGACCAGGTCTCGCCGGTCAGTTTGATCAACATTCGTCCGGTTGTGGCATCCTTACGTGAATTCTTTGGTTCCAGTCAGTTATCCCAATTCATGGACCAGACCAACCCTCTGGCGGAACTGCGTCACAAACGGACGCTTTCAGCTTTAGGGCCTGGCGGGCTGCGCCGCGAACGTGCCGGCTTTGATGTCCGTGACGTGCATCATTCCCACTATGGCCGGATTTGCCCGATTGAGACACCAGAAGGTCCAAATATTGGCTTGATCGGCCGATTGGGGAACTTTGCGAAAGTAAACGAATATGGTTTTATCGAAACACCTTACCGAAGGGTTATCAAACAATTAAAAGTTACCGACCCTCGCCTGTTGAACCGTGAGATGCGTGAAACGCTGACAAACGCGGAAAGCGGCGAAGTGATTGTGGCTGAAGGCGAGCGTGTTACACAGGAAATGCTGCCTGTAATCAGCAAGCTGGAAAAACTATCTGTTTTTGTGAGGCCATTTGTTTCGGAAGAAGTGGAATATCTCTCGGCGGACGCTGAGGATAAATTTGTGATCGCCCAAGCGAACTCAGTGTTGAACGAATACAGTGAGTTTATCCGCACGCGTATTTCATGCCGGCACCATTCCGATTTTGAAATTCACCAACCTGATGCAATCAACTTTATGGACGTTGCCCCGCATCAGGTAGTGGGCGTCAGCGCTGCGCTGATTCCGTTCCTGGAGCATGATGACGCGAACCGGGCATTGATGGGTTCAAACATGATGGCGCAGGCGGTACCATTGATCCAGCCCGAAGTCCCGACGATTTCAACAGGCATGGAAGGGTTCGCGGCGATTGACTCCGGACAGGTTTTGGTTGCGGAGAAAGATGGCGAAATTGTATCCGTAACAGGAAAACGGGTTGTCTTACGCGACCTGGAAGGCAATTTGCGCGAATATCCGCTGCGCAAGTACCAGCGCTCGAACCAGAGCACCTGTATTGACCAGCGTCCTGCGGTCACCAAAGGACAGATCATCCACAAGGGTGATGTCCTGGCAGATTCTTCTTCCACTGTGAATGGGAACCTGGCGCTTGGGCAGAATGTGACGATCGCGTTTGTCTCCTGGGAAGGCGGAAACTTTGAAGACGCGATTTTGATCTCAGAGCGTCTGGTTCAGGATGACCGGTTCACCTCAGTCCATATTGAGAAACATGAAGTTGAAGCACGAGATACCAAACTGGGTCCTGAAGAAATTACCCGCGATATCCCCAATGTGGGTGAAGACGCGATCAAGGATCTGGATGAAGACGGTATTATCCGCATTGGCGCGGAGGTAGGCCCGAATGATATTCTGGTCGGAAAAATTACACCCAAAGGTGAGAAAGAATTAACCCCTGAAGAGCGTCTTTTGCGCGCCATTTTCGGTGAAAAATCCCGGGATGTCAAGGACACATCGCTGCGCATGCCACATGGCGAGCGCGGTAAAGTGGTAGATGTGAAAGTGTTCACCCGGGAAGATAATTCAGATCTTTCCGCGGGTGTGGATACTATGGTGCGTGTCTCAGTAGCACAGCGCCGCAAACTGACCGCTGGTGACAAGATGGCGGGCCGTCATGGAAATAAGGGTGTGGTCTCCCGGGTAGTTTCGGTGGAGGATATGCCCTTCCTGGATGACGGTACCCCGGTAGACATCATCCTGAACCCATTGGGCGTTCCTGGCCGTATGAATATTGGCCAGGTGCTGGAAGCCCATCTGGGTTGGGCCGCGAAACTGCTTGGTTTCCGGGCTTTGACCCCCGTATTTGATGGCGCCAATGAAACTGAAATTGAGGCTGAACTGTCACGAGCATGGATGATCGATCGGGCCTGGAAGGAAATTTCTGACCGGTCCTGGAAATGGATCACAAAGCAGGATTTTGAACCGGAAACCATTGAAGATGATGCAGAGGTCCGCTTACTGTACCTGGAAGACTTGTTGGCCGGAAAAGATTACGATATCTACCGGCTGGCACATGATGAGACCTACGCGCGCCGGACGGTTTTACGGGTCTGGTTGGAAGAAGAGGGCTTTAACCCTGATCAGATTCTGGACTTTGGGGATGTGCCCGCCGGCGCCCCGCATGTTCGGGATTGTGATCAGAGCGCGATTGACGCAGGGCTGAAGTTATGGCTGGCACGCAAAGATGTGAAAGTTACTGGCGAAGACAGCGAAGCGCTTCGCGACCAGGCAGAAGAATATACCCGTACCACAGGGGAGCCTATGCCGATATTTGGCAAACAGATCCTTCGTGATGGAAAAACCGGCAAAGCGTATGACAACGCGGTTACTGTGGGCGTCATGATGATGCTCAAACTGCACCACCTTGTCGAAGATAAAGTACACGCCCGCTCGACCGGTCCGTACAGTCTCGTATCCCAGCAGCCTTTGGGCGGTAAAGCCCAATTCGGCGGACAGCGTTTCGGAGAGATGGAAGTCTGGGCGCTGGAAGCCTACGGGGCGGCCTATACACTCCAGGAAATGTTGACGGTGAAATCCGACGACGTCCAGGGTCGCGTGAAAACGTACGAAGCGATCGTCAAGGGTGAGACGATCGAAGAGCCCTCCATCC
>ENA-ORXD01001241-ORXD01001241.1-sediment-metagenome-genome-assembly--contig:-NODE-1241-length-22625-cov-3.425004_pt1 | contig 22625 bp, 21 predicted proteins | sample MGYA00237862_ERZ511471 | MGnify/ENA metagenome assembly ERZ511471
GGGCTGGGTCGAGAGGTAGGAGTACCAGTCGGGATCCGTGAGGGCGATGTAGCCGCGAGCGAGGTCCATCAGCGTCCGGCCTCATGCCCGCGCACGTGCGCCGCCGTCCATCCCGCATCTTCAGAGAGCATCCTCGGACTTCCCGGCCCCATTTGCCCCCCCATCGGCTTTTCGCCCGCTCTGATGCGTGTCCACTGCCTCGCGGCCGCGACACGGTCGCCGCCGCAGGTTCATATCGAGGTTTGCGAACATCATATGTCCGGCAGCGGACGGTTTCTTACTCTACACCTTTGCGTGGGACGGCCACTTCACGGGAACAAGGCGTGTGGAGGTGCACCGATGCGCTACTTGGTGACAGGAGCGACGGGTTTCATCGGCGCCGAGGTGGCGCGTCAACTGGCGGAGGCCGGGCATCAGGTGGTGGCTCTCGTGCGCGATCCGGCGCTGGCGAAGGCCGCCGCGAGCAGAGACAGTCCGCTGCTGCATCCCGGAGTGCTTCTCGCGCAAGGCGACATCACCGAGAAGGAGACCCTGCGAGAGCATATGACAGGCGTCGACGGAGTATTCCACGTCGCGGGCTGGTACAAGATCGGGGCGCGGGACAAAACCCCGGCGTTCAGGACGAATGTGGATGGCACGCGAAACGTCTTCGAAGTGGCCGCGGAGCTTGCCGTGGGCAAGATCGTGTACACGAGTAGCTTGGCAGTCTTCTCCGACACCCACGGTCGGGTCGTCGACGAGGACTACTACTTCGCGGGCAAGCACCTCAGCGTGTACGACGAAAGCAAGTGGAAGGCCCATTACGAAGTCGCGCTGCCGCTCGTGGGAAAGGCCTTCCGGCCGTCATCGTCCAACCGGGCGCGGTTTACGGTCCGGGTGACAAGGGCCCCTTGGCGGAATCGTTCGTCTCCTACCTGCGGCGGAAATTGCCTGTGGTTCCGGAGAAGAATGCCTATTGCTGGGGCCATGTCGCCGATATCGCCCGGGCTCATCTTCTCGCTATGGAGAAGGGCCGGATCGGAGAGTCTTACATCATTGCCGGCCCGTGCCATGAGCTGAGCCGCGTGCTGACAGTGCTGGAGCAGCTGACCGGCGTCCCCTTGCCCCGTTTACACACTTCACCAGGGTTCCTCACGACACTCTCGCGGCTATTGGGCCTGATCGATCGCCTTCACTCTCTGGAAGGCAATCTCTCACCCGAGACGTGCGAGTGGGAGCCGGCGCCACCTACCTGGCCAGCAACGCTAAGGCAACCAGGGAGTTGGGGATTTCAATGCGGCCGATCGAAGAGGGGCTTCGAGACTCTCTCGCTTGGTATCGGGGGTTGGCACAGCGCTCGCCGCGCTGACCGGGCGTCCCGTCCGGGCAAAGCGGCGCTTCTTTCTCCTGCAGCTGTCGTCACTCGGCAGGCTGGAGTGAGTCATGTGTCTTGCATCCGGCCCCCTCATCACTCCCCTCGCGAGCTATCGCAGTCCACCATCCAGAGCACGCCGAACTTGTCCTTGAGACTTCCCCAATAGTAGCCCCACGGCTGGTCGGCAATCGGCATCTCCACCGCTCCGCCGGCGGAAAGAGCCTCGAATATCCTATCCGCTTCGTCCTTGCTATCCGGATGAACGGAAATGTAGATGTTGTTGCCCTGGATTACTTTTTGGTCGAGCGATTCAAGAGAATCGGACGCCATCAACACATCGTTGCCTATCGACAGGCCGACATGCATGATTTTGTTTTGGTCCTCTTCCGGGATACCAAAGCCTTCCGTCGGTATATCTTTGAAACGGATAACCTGTGTGAATTCACCGCCAAAAACAGATTTGTAGAAAGCGAACGTTTCTTCTGCGTTACCGGAAAAGTTGAGATAAACGTTTACTTTTTTCATTTGCTTTCTCCCCTACAAAAGTGTATGGCCACTCTTTGACTATCTCGGCCGCCCGGCCCATCCGGATGCGCCGGGAGCAGGGCCGCTCAGTCCCGTACATCCTGCGCCCCCCCTTCCCCCAGCCGCCGGACCGAGGGGCTGAGCGCCGACAGCAGAGCCACCAGCACGATAAGTCCGCCGGCAGCTATCAGGAACACCGAGATCGTGAGTTGGAGCAGCGCCCCCGCGATGAGGTTCGAGATGGGGGCCATCCCGATCGAAAAGAACAACAGAATACTCATCATCCGGCCGAGCTCCTCACTGGAGGTGCGCAGTTGCAGCCAGGTGATGAACTCCACGATCACGTACCCTTCCGCAAGACCGATCACGAAAGCTGCCGCCACCGCCAGCCCCGCCGACGGGGCCAGTCCGAGCAAAGACAGCCCCATACCCAGCACTGTCGTCGAGCCGATCATTACCACCGCGAACGATCGGCCCTTGGCGCGAGGGAGGATGCCGGCCGCAACGACGCCGAGAAGGGCACCGGCCCCCACCCCCGCGAGGATCGAGCCATAGGCGATGGCGCCGCCGGAAAATCGAGTAGCCGCGAGGACGGGGATACCCACCGACACAGCACCGAGCAGCATGATGTTCACCACGGCGATCAGAGCGAGATACAGGCGCAGAGCCTTATCCCGCCAGACCTCGGCCATCGCTTTGCCCAGAGACCGAAAGACACCTCCCGGCTTTGTGCCTCCGCTTCTGTCGATGCCGGCCAAAGGAGACCCGATTCTCGTGAGGGTAAACGCCGAGATGAAAAAACCGATTCCCGTGAGGCCGAACACGAGAGCAATGCCCGGAGCATGAGGAAAAGCGGCCGTCCCGCTCCCGTTGCGAGCGAGGAACCCGATCAAGAGCCCGGCCACGAGCGGTCCGAGGAAGAGCGATAGCTGAGCCGTGCCTTGGATGATTGCGTTGCCGGTCTGCAGACGATCCTCGGGCACAAGTCGCGGGACGATGGCCGATTGGGCCGGCAGATAGAGAGCATATCCAAGCCCGATGAGAAAACCGAAAGGAAAGAGCATCCACAGCTCGAGCCACTCGGTGAGGGTGAGAAGCACCAGGACGGCCATCAGCGCCACCCGCACCACATTGGAGTACAGCATGACGGTGAGGGGCGAGAACCGGTCGATGAGGGCGCCCCCGAGCAGTATGAAGATCGTGCGGGGAGCGGCGGCCACGGCCACGACCGTCCCAATGGCAAAGGCGCTACCTGTCAACTGCAGGACCAGCCAGGGCAGCGCGACAAGAAAAAGCTGGTCGCCGAGAAGAGAGGCGAATTGACCGCCCCAGAGGAGGCTGAAGTCATGACTGCGGAGAATCTGGGCGAGACCTGGCCGGGGCGGGGCTTCCACATACTCTGCGGCCGCCTGCTGTTGCCCGACCTCCTGGCGGAATCGTTCGGCCTCGAGCTGCCGCTGCTCGGCGCCGCACCTTATCCGCTCCAGTGTGCATTGATCGAAAGGCATGGACCCCTGATACCCAGTCCGGTAGGTATCGAAGAGTCTTACCTCGTTATTCTTCTCAGCCTCCCGGGTACCAGGTCAAAAGACGGACTCAAAAGGAGACGAACATGGCGGGCGACAAAGCAGACATTGCGGTCCTCCCCGAGCTCCCCCCGATGGATCTCGCCGTTCCCACCAGACTACAGACGGCCGATTTTGCCTTCGGCTGATTCTGGGGAGCCGAAGCCCAGTTGGGCTGTCAAATAGGAGTAGCGAGGACGCGAGTCGGCTACGCCGGAGGAAGCACTCCCGATCCCACCTATCGGCAAATAGGCGACCACGCGGAGACCGTGCAGATAGACTTCAACCCTGAGACCGTGAGCTACGAAGAGCTTCTCGAGCTCTTCTGGAGCAGTCACGACGCCTCTCGGCCGGCGTGGTCCCGGCAGTACATGTCGGCCGTCTTCTTTCACGATGAAGAGCAGGAACGGCTGGCGAGAAGCGTCAAGGAGAGACTCGAGGGTGGTGGACAGAGAACGCTCCGCACCGGGGTACTTCCGGCTTCCCGCTTCTATCTCGCCGAGGATTACCACCAGAAGTACATACTGCAGGGCGATCGAACGCTGAACAGCGAGTTCCGGCGCATGTATCCGGATTTCGCCGACTTCGTCGCCTCGGCCTCAGCCGCCAAGGTGAACGGCTACCTCTACGGTTGCGGGACACTCGAACAGATCCGGACGCAGCTCGGCAGTCTGGGCCTCTCGGCCAAGGGCGGGGAGCACCTCCTTGCGCGGGTGCGCAAGTTCTGAAAACGATCAGGTACTAGGATGCCTCTTCGTACTGCTCGATGCGGACGACATAGCCGGCGTTGAACTGAAGCCAGCAGTACTGCTCGCGCCACTCGTCACCCCCGGGGGCATTCATCAGTACGCTCAGCTCCTCAACGGTGGCGGGCAGCGAAGAGGTGGAGCCTCCCGGTCCTGACGGGCAGGCTACTTGTGTCCTTATGGGGGCTGAGGCCACGAAGGTGTCATGGGTCGAGTCGAGGATGTAGGAGTCTCCGGTTACGGCGTCTCCGGACAAGGCTGCCACTTTCACCGCTTCCGCTCCCGTGAAGAGTTGCGCGGGATCGTAGGTAATCCTGACGAGGTTGCCTTCGACTTGGCAGTCGATGATCCGAGCCAGGCGCGAAGTGAGAGCGGATCCAGTTTGGGCTTGTTCGCCCTCCGAGTCGGTTGCTTCCGACGAGCTTATCGCAGGGCGGGCGACCACTTGATTAGTGAGGGAATGAACCACCTTCTCAATCTGCTCTTCCCGCGCTTGAACTTGGCGGAGACGTGACTCAGCCAGATGAAGGGTGACGCCGCACAGCAGTATGCAGGCGAGCACCGGAAAAATGTACGCCCACGCCTTGATCTGAAACAGCGACCTCATCCCGAAATCGCCCCAACTCTTGACTTTCGCCTGCGAACGGCCGTCAGGGCTGCCGCTGCCAGGAGCACAACGGCCAGGCAGGCAAAGTACCACCAAGGGGAGTTGTTCGTGAAGAAACTGCCAACGGCTCCCTTCGCCGTCGACACCCAGGAACCCCTCGTCACCTCCATCGTCAGCATCGGCCCCACCCCAATGCTCATCTGGACGTCACCGGCAGCTTGTGACACCAATCTCCCCGCTAGAAGTGCCCGATAAGTACCGAGTTCGGCGTCGCGCGGAATCTTGATGGTCACTTCAACACGGCCGGCTTCCTGCGGATCCAGCGCGAGGCTGCTGGGACTGAAGACCACCCATTCCGCGTCCATGCGCTTGGTCGCGCCGTCGGCCACGACCTTCATCTGATACTGGGCGGCTTTGGTCCCCTTGTTGTGAAGATTGAACGAAGGCAGCTTGATAGTCTGCCCTGGGTGCACTGGATGGTCTAGGGTGATGCTCTCGGCGTCGCAACCTAGGACGTAGTCGGTGGCCAGGCTCTTCTCCGGGGAAACCAGTAGGGCCGCGAACACGAGCGCGAAAACAACCGCACACGAAGCCGCGCGGATCAGGCCCCTTCCTCTCCTCGGCACAGCCGGATTCTTGCGTTCAGCCACGCTTCCCTCGATTGGCTCTCGACCCGTGGTCGTGCAGGCGGGCGCAACCTCGCCCGCCTGCACGAGCCGACCGACCGTCAGCCGACTAGTAGACAGGAACCGCATATGCTGTGGCCGACCACGTGTACGTCCCATTGGAGCTCAGGCCGCCGCCAAGGTATACGTTCGAGGAAATGCTCCTCCCATCGCCGGGAAAGAGGGTCCCGAAATCGGCGAAGCTGTAGTCGCCCACCGATTGTTCACTGTAGCCGTCGCTGAGTGTCCAGAGGATCTGGTCGTATCCGGGCATGTAGTCGACAAACTGAAGCCAATACCAGCCATTGTAAGGAGCGGAGTCCGCTGATATCAGCAGCTGGAAGGGTTGGTTGCCCTCGTTCTGCACGACGATCGCGCCCTGACTGGCTGCAGAGCTCCCCGGTTGCAGCGTCCCGAATTCGAGGGTGCCGGAGTACAGAGACAGCTGGTAGATATCAGGATCGGCGGCGGTCACGCTTGCGCCGATCGTTTCACTGTCCACATAAGTGGTGGGAGTGGTAGCCATGGCGGGAGCCGCAAGTCCTACGACCAGAATGATGCCCAGTAGCAGGACCACTGCCATTCTTCGTCCACCCCTGTGATTCAAACAGCCCGCATCTTGCCCCAATTTGAACATCCGCTAACCTCCGAGTATGGGATTACCGCCCATAACTAGATCGGTGTAGCTTGGATATCCTCTAGTGAAGCATTATCGCGAACAGCGAGTGTTTGGACTTCTTCTACAGCGTAGACACCGAGTGGTCGACCCCGCACAAAGGACGTGGGTTCGACGTTCACCGGATGAAGCGCTGGTCGCCGCGGCGAGCCACTCGCAGCTCCCGAAGAGGTCCGCGAATCTAGTTGGCCTCGGGAACAGTTTCCCGATCGCTGACAGGAACTCTACTGCTGGAGCCTGCCGCACACCTTCCAGATCGCGCGGTGAAAGCGATGAACAGACCGAACCGGCTCCGCGTACATGAGGACGCACGCCCCGTGGACGACAGGGACACCTTTTCCCTCAGCCAAAGCAAGGGCTTCGTGGGAATCACATCCGGCCTGGAGCCACAGGCGCGGGATCCCCGCCTCGATGGCCTTCCTGACAGCCGCTTCGCACTCGCTTCTGGGAACGGAGATGATGGCTCCCTCGACATGATCCTTCACCTGGTCGATCGTGGGGTCGGACTCCCCGGCGTTGAGATAGACCACGGAGACTTCGTAGCCCTTCGGGACCAACTCCTTCTTCATGTCGCCCGTCACTGGAGTCTGTGCGGAGAGACGAACCAGCGCGAGCTTCTTATGGCTCAGGAACTCAGCGGTTGTCATCGTGGCGGTCATTGTGAGCGCGCTCCTTTGTTCTCGCAAAGTCTGATCGTCTCATCATTCGCCGTGTATCTTCTTTAGATGATGGCACAGATATGGACCAATGACGTCTCTTTGAGTCTCGGCGGACCCCTTCTTCTGGATGGGGCGTCGCTGGCCGTCGAGGAGGGGGAACGGATCGGTCTCGTGGGCCGGAACGGGAGCGGCAAGTCCACACTCCTTAAGATGCTGAACGGCGATATCCATCCGGATTCGGGGGAGATCGTCAGAAGCACGGCGGTGCGGGTCGGCCTTCTGCCCCAAGAGGTGCCCGACGCGCTGCCCGGGACGGTCTATGACATCGTGGCATCCGGAGGCCGGCAGCACCTGGAGCTGCTACGGCAGTACCACGATCTCGCGATGCGGCTCGGGCACGGCGGCCCGGATCGCGGCGCGGGGCGCGGCGGCGCCGGCGCGGACAACACTGGCGCCGACGCCGACGGCGCGGTTAGCGGAGCGAGGCTCCTCAGGACACTCGAGGACGTTCAGCATCGGCTCGAAACGTCCGGCGCCTGGCATTTCCATCAGCGAGTGGAACTGGTGACCGGCTGGACCAACCTCGACGAGGATGCCGAGTTCCGGGTGCTCTCAGCCGGCTCGAAGCGCCGCGTCTTTCTGGCCCGGGCCCTGGTCGACGAACCCGACATCCTCCTGCTCGACGAGCCCACCAACCATTTGGACATCGACTCCATCCTCTGGCTGGAGGAATTCCTCCTCAGATTCGGTAGGACGATCGTCTTCGTGACCCACGACCGCGCCTTCCTGCAGCGGGTGGCCACCAGGATCGTGGAGATCGACCGGGGCCGGCTCCTATCCTTCGACTGTGACTACGACACCTACCTGGAGCGCCGCGAGGCTATGTGGGATGCGGAGGAGAAGGCCTGGCAGGACTTCGACAAGAAAATGGCCAAAGAAGAAGTGTGGATCCGGCAGGGGATCAAGGCCCGACGCACGCGGAACGAGGGCCGGGTGCGGGCCTTGGAGCAGCTTCGAGTGGAACGGGCTCAACGACGCGAACGGATGGGCAACCCCAAGATCGCCATCCAGGAGGCAAGTCGCAGCGGACGCCTGGTGGTCGAGGCCGAGAAGGTCTCGTTCGCCTACGACGACACGGCGATCCTCAAGGACTTCTCCACCACGATCATCCGCGGGGACAGAGTGGGCATCCTCGGTCCCAACGGGTCGGGCAAGACGACGCTCATCAGGATCCTCTTGGGGGAGTTGCAACCCCAGAAGGGACGGGTCCGTCTGGGCGCCGGGCTGGAGGTCGCCTACTTCGACCAGCTTCGGGCGCAACTCGACGAGGAGCGGTCTCTGAGGGACAACATCGCCGACGGAGGCGACACCATCTCGCTGGGCAGGGGGACACGGCACGTGGTGGGATATCTCCAGGATTTCCTCTTCGCTCCTGAGCAGATCCAAGCGCCCGTCCGGTTGCTTTCCGGCGGCGAGCGCAACCGCCTGCTCTTGGCCAAGCTCTTCAGCGTGCCGTCGAACGTCCTCGTCCTCGATGAACCGACCAACGACCTCGACCTGGAGACCCTCGGGCTGCTGGAGGAACGGCTCCTCACCTATAGCGGCACGATCCTGCTTGTGAGCCACGACCGAGCTTTCTTGAACAACGTCGTCACCTCCACCCTGGTCTTCGAAGGCCGAGGTCGGCTCAAGGAGTATGTGGGTGGATACGACGACTGGCTACGTCAGCGGCCCGAGCCATTGCCCGAACCGGGGGTGCCGGCGCGCGAAGCGAGAGAGCCCAAACCCCGAGCGCCGCGAGGAGCGAGGGCGCGGCGAGCGCAGCCTGCCGAACAGCCCGACGGAGCCACGACGCCATCACCGGCAAAGCGCAGGCTCTCCTACAAGGAGACCAGAGAACTGGAAGCGCTTCCTCAGAGGATCGAGACCCTAGAAGAGGAGCGGAGCGAGATCATCGGCACTCTCAGCTCCCAGGAATTCTACGCCCAGAGCGACTCCGCTCAGGTGGCCGAGACCAACGCCCGGCTGGAGGCACTTCAACAGGAACTCGACGTGGCGTATTCGCGGTGGGAGGAGTTGGAGGAACGGAGCGGCTGAGCGCAGCGGCCGACCGCAGCGGCTGACCGTCTACCCCTGCACGAGCTCAACAGCGATGCCGCTTGAGTCCTTGAAGACACAGAATGGCCGGGGTGCGTAGCCGACAGGGAGCAAGAGCTCAACTCCCGCCTCCTCCAGACGCGCCGCGATCTCCGCCAGATTGCGAACCCGCAGGGCAAAATGGACCGTGCCCGCTACCGTGTTATCGAGGTGGAAAGGGGCCGTTCTCGGTTTCGACCATTGGAGGAACTCGATACGAGCCCCGTCGAGTTCGAGGGTGGCGAGCTCGTAATCGCCGCCCTCCTGCACAGCCTCAGAGTCAGGAGAAACGCCGCACCAAGCTGCGAGCCCGTCCCGGTCGGCATGGATGTTCGTTCGCGAGCACAGCTGGAAACCGAGCAAACCCACGTAGAAGTCGAGGGTCCGGTCCATGTCCTCGACTGTGAAGGCGCAGTGATCAACCCCAACCACTTCGTCGGCCGCACTCATCGAAACCTCCTCTGGCTCGATTGGCCGCAGTCTCTGGCGAGAATGTCACGACAGGTGAATTCGGAAATGCGCCGAGCGCCCTATCGTTCAGAGGACCACGTGACACCAGGCCGGGGTGCGTGTCAGGGTGATACTCGTGAGAACACCGGCCGCAGGACGACTTGACAAATGACTATGCTTTATCGACAATTAATCGACAAACTGTGCTCGAATCGCAACCACGCACGCGCTGGAAAGACGGCAACCCCGGCCGGAGGACACATGGCCGATATAATGACTTCAATGGAAGTGCTCCGGGAGCAGGTTTCGGGCGAGGAATTCGACCACCAGACTCTGCTCGAGGCTTTGAAGGACTACGCTCACCCTCGCGACGCGATCACACGGTTGTTGAAAGCAGGCTCGGTTATCCGCATCACGCCGGGCATTTACATCTTTGGACCTGCTTACCGGCGCCGTCCCTACTCACGCGAGATACTGGCAAATCTCATCGCCGGACCGTCGTACGTTTCCCTCGACTACGCTCTCCAGCATTACGGGCTCATTCCCGAGCAGGTCGAAGCGGTGACATCGGCTGTCGCCGGGCGCCCCCGGCGGTTCGAAACCCCGGTCGGACTCTTCATCTACAGGCCCGTGCCCGAAAGAGCCTTTGCCGAGGGTCTATACCGCGTCGAGATGGCCACGGGCGGCGGCTACCTTATGGCCGGCGTCGAGAAGGCGCTCGCGGACAAGATCCGTGATCAGCGCGGCTTGGGCATCCGGAACATCGACGACATGATCGTGCACCTCGTGGAGTCACTTCGGATCGATCCTGAGGTGCTCGCCGGCTTGGATGCCGACGAGGTAGAACGTATCGCCGCCGTATACGGCTCGTACCGGCTGAAGCTGGTGTCGGCCGCCATCAGACGTTTGCGATCGGAGCAGGGGGAGCGTCACCGTGAATGAGGCAGTCGCGCAACTTGTGTCCCGCTACCAGCCGGAGACTTCGCAGGACTACCGGCAGGCCCTGCGTGAGATCCTGCAGGACGTGGCCCTCCTCGGATTGTGGAGGAGCAACTTCTTCGACAGAACCGCCTTCTATGGGGGCACGGCACTTCGGATTCTCCACGGCTTGGACCGCTTCTCCGAAGACCTCGACTTCTCTTTGCTCGCGCCCGACCCAGGGTTCGACCTGTCACGCTACACCGCTTCCCTAGAGCGCGAGGTACGCGCTTTCGGCTTCGACGTCACTTGTGAGGCCAAATCCGTCGGAGAGAGACGTGCAGTGCGCTCCGCCTTCCTCAAGGCCGACACCGTGAAGGAGCTCCTGACGATCAAGGCACGGCCAGAGGTCATTGCCGGGATCCCCCGGGGGCAGCTCATCAAGATCAAGCTCGAGGTAGATACAGATCCGCCGCCGGGTTTTGAGACGGAAGTGAGATTTCTCCTACAACCCATACCGTTCTCGGTGCGCTCGTACTCCCTACCCGATCTGTTCGCCGGCAAGATGCACGCTCTTCTCTACCGCAGATGGGGCAACAGAGTCAAAGGGAGAGATTGGTACGATCTCGTGTGGTTTGCCGGCAACCACCCGGAGTTGAGACTGAGCCACCTGGAGCAGCGAATGCGGCAGAGCGGCGACTGGGGCGAAACCGGCGTGCTGACGGGCGACGCCTTGCTGCAGCTCTTGGACGACGCGATTGAGCCCTTGGATGTCGAGGGCGCTCGGCGCGAGGTCGAACCGTTCGTCCGCCACCCAGCGGCACTGCAGGTCTGGTCCAGAGAGTTCTTCCGGGACGTGGCGGGCCGCATCGTCTTCGTGTGAGGCATGCGGACGACCGGGCTGGTCACCGATGCCGGTCGGGCCCAGCAGTGGGCTTTGCCGTAGGGCCGCCAGAAGTTGACCTTGTCCAGGTGTGAGACTGGCTCGCAAGGTAACGGTACCTGTCGCTGTCAGTGAGAGCTATTTAGCCGCGGTTTGGATCCATGACTCCTACGATAGTCCCACAAGCACCTCAATGACTCTCTCCAGCTTCCCAACCCCATCGCTCGGGGAGAGAGGAATTGCGCCCACGCCCCTGGGGGCTTTGCCGAGCGCCTCAGGGGCGTCCTCGAATCCTTGAAGCCTGTCATAGAAGGCAAAACTCGTTCCTGGATACAGGACCCAGACGGTTTCTGGCGACGACCCACCTTCTGAGATGGCGTCCCGATAGGCATGCATCTTGTGAATGTCGGCGGCTTTGAAGTAGCCCGCGCTCTCCATCGGTTTCTGGGCGGCCTCGTCTTCGGCTTCACTCTCGGCTGCTTCGGGCATCTCCCACTTCTCAATGCGGAACTTTGCGTCAAACAGGTGAAGACGACCTCCGATGCGAAGAGAGATGTCGGGTCTCAAGGGAAGCGAATATGAGTGTGACACGGCACGGTTACGGCTGAATGTCCAATTGTAGGACAACCTGATGTCGTCCTTGTACAGAATGTTGAGATCTCCCTCGAGGCCCACACGAAAGCACGGACTGCCACCATGCCCTAGCACCCGAGCGAGCCAAGTGGATGCCAGGGGACTTCGTTCGGGCAGCGGTATCCAAAGGTGCGAGTCCACGAGTATGCGCTCGAGGGTGCGAGTCGAGACAGCCCTCGTTTCCCAGGGAGCTGTTCTTCGCTCGTCTCGGACGAGGGAACGATGGGGATCCGCAGCGATGCCTGCCCAGATCTCGGGAAACGTCGGCCTCGCAAACCATCTGGCCCACCGGAGATAAAGTAGCGCGTGATAAATCAGATCCTTTGCCCAGGTGGCTTCGCGATCGAAGGGGACAAATGTCGGCGAATTGAAATCAAATGGCAATTCAGCGACGCGATTCGAAATATCCTGCAAGAGACATTCAAATCCCGCTTCATCGAGCTTCTTCGACGTGACGCGAAACTCGGATCCAGCGAGATTGAACCTGCCAACGTAGTCGCCGAAGTTGACCTGATAGTGGTAAGGAGGCTCGTCGAACGGTGGTATTTCCGTGGCAAAGCCGGGTGGGAATGTCAGCGGCTCGTCAGACTCAAGGAGGTACGTGCGCCAGCAGTCAAGCCAATACACGTTGTTCGTTGACGGCATGAGGTCGCCGTCCCTCGTTGTCCAGACTCGCATGGTCTAATCGACGAAGCTCACGAACCCTGTTGAGCGCAGCGTTTCTAACATACGTCCAAGCTTCTTGGCGGAGTGTGGATAACTAACCGGTCCAGCCCTCAGAAGATCCACCGACGCCTCGAAAGTCGTGGGAGAATCAGGCCTGCAGCACCAGCCCAGCAGCTCGCTGAGAGGCTTCTCAAGACGTGCCCGGTTACCGGCAAGCTTCGGGAAGACCTTCTGAAGGAGCTGGAGATCAAAGCCGATGTCAAGGCCTCCTGAGTCGACAAATGCGGCCGCAAGGTTCATGTATCGTGCGATTTCGTTGGCCACTCGGTATCCGAAGTGAAGATGATGCGGAGCCATAAGACCGTGAATCTGGCGCAGACGATCCTTGTACGGTTCAGCCAAGGCCACCCAGTCTGACGGGGATGGTAGACGAGATGTCGCGAGAAGGTCCCCGATCGTCACGCCTGCGTTCAGACGGAACGCTCCGGCACTCGAACGGGTCGCGGGGTAACTGCCCAGATCCACCTCATTGAATTCAATGACGTTCGAACGGTCAAGCACCTTGGGGCTGAACATATACGTGGTTTCGTCAACATTCACCGTTCCGCAGAAGAACACGTTGCTGGGTATAGGCATTCGGCGGGGGATCGCGGTTGTCCTCGACTCATCGAGGGAGAGTTCGTCAGGCGAATCGTGAAGAATCATCTCAGTCCCAGATTCCATGGCGGATAAGAAGTCGGAGAAGTAGTACTCGACCTTCGCCAGGTTCATCTCGTCTAGGATTACGAAGTGCGGTTGCTGTGGGCTCAGCTTTGCTCGGAGCAGCAAGGCCAGGAGCTTTGTCGATTGGTACTGGACTGTCAGAGGGTTGTAGTAGCCAAGAAGAGACCGGTTATCGGTCCAGTCAGGGCGAACCGATAAGAACGCAATGCGGGATGAGGGGACTTCCCCTTGCACGCGTCGAGGCTTCTCTAGCTTCATACGGACACTCAGCAGGTGTTTCTCAGCTTCTGGCGTAACCACCAGGTAGTCGCCCTCACTCGCGGTTTCGGCAAGGTATGTTCCTAGACTCCTTTCCCAGAACATTCGGATGGCGGTTCTGCTAGTTGGCTCACTGAAGTCAACGTTTCCGATCCAACCTGAATAGTCCTTGCCGTTTTCGAGTCGAACGGTGACTTCGATTCTCTCGCCCTTCTGGGGCAACTTCTCGAACAATCCTAGGGATGCAACCGGAAGAGTGAGGCCTCTATACTTGAGCGTGGAAAGCCCTATGGTGTGAACAAACGAGTCGTCCCCCGCTACCGGAGGCCCCGCAACCACGGTCTCGGTAACCTCGTCGGGCGCAACCAGTCGAGCAATTATCTGAGCCAGTTTAGTCTTTCCTGTGCCTGATATTCCGGACAAGATGACCAGCGGTTTCGTTGCCAACGACAGAACGTAGTCCGTTACAAGCCAATCAGGAAAAGCGAACCCTTGCGCGGCGATCAGTTCATACACCGACATCTCTGTTTGATAGGACCGCTCGCGTAGAGTCTGAGAAGTTGCCACAGATGGATTGACAGGGAATACGTGCTCAATTGGATGCTTTGCATGCCCCTCCATTTCGTCATCTAGTAGCCGGCCCGCGTCCTCTTCGAGCGGAAAGAGATAGCCCTGCTTGATTCCGCCGGTCGAGTCAAACGGACCCTTGGAACCAGCCTCTTCGCGCACTGAGACTGACACATCTCGAAAGCGAACCGAGGTATCCAATTCCTCCATTCGAACGAGCGCAAGCCAACCAGCGTCACCCCAGTGTTTGTCCCGGATAACCTCGGGTTTGGTCTCGACCTCTTGGGCCTCCCGTATCACCCGGCTTACAGCTCTGAGGGCACCGTTCGCGTAATGGAAGACACGATCCCCGGCTCTAAGCAGTGTCATGTTTGTCCAGTGAGTCCGGGTCTGACCTGTGCTGTTCGCTCGTGGAGCCCAGAGATAGCCCCCGTTTCGAGCACTCGTGTAACTCGTTCCCTGATTAACCCACCAGAAGGCCGGTTTGCGGCCCGTATCGTGGCGGTCGTCAACTTCCGAAGTGCCTTCCTGCCGGCTTGCTTTTCTGCTGGAATCGATTGGCATCCTTCTACCTCAGGTACAACTGGAAGTGAATGGTGGCTTCCAAATCGCCGCAATAGCTACCGGCATGCTCAATCCTACTCCGCTCATGAGACCGAGAATAAGAGCAGAAAACAAGCTGGTCCCGTTCCCGGGGGAACCTCCGGGTTGCGGCCGGTCATATGATCGAGTCCCGTGAGTCTCCCTCCCCCGTCGCGACGACTGCTCCGCCCCTCATATGTCCGGGAACCGGCTGGTTCTTACAGCCCGGGCGTGACTTCGTTGAAGAAGCCTGCCCGCAGCCGCCGCAAAGTGGTTACGTCACTTGCCCTCGCTCATCGTACAACTTCCGCCGAATGGTAGAAGCCCGCGCGTTGAGAAGCTTGCGCGGTGAGAAGTCAGCGAAGGCGAGTCCGGCGCGGCCGGGGCGAGCTGCCGGTCACACCGACCAGACGGTCACTCGGCCTTGCGCAGAGCCACCCAAAGGTTGTGCCTGGTGAGGCTCTGCCCCCGCATCAGTATCGCCGCCCGGAATACGCGGGCCGCGACCCACAGGAGCACTGCTGATGTGATGAGCACTCCGATTAGGGCCGCCGCGATGTGCCAGGCACTCATCTCACCGCCCCCGCTGATCCTGACCAGAATCCCGGTGGGGGCAATGAAGGGGATGTACGAAAGGATCCGAGCGGCCAAACCGTTAGGCTGCGTAAGTACGAGACTGGAGAGCCAGAAAGGAACGAAAGTCAGGAGAGGAATCCAGCCCCCCAGCCGGGAGGCTTCACGATTCGACGGCGCTAATGCGCCTACGAGAATAGCCGTTGTGGTCGTCAGGAAGTACCCCGTGACAAAGCAGGCGATGATCGTCAGCCAGAGACCCGCCGAGATCGTGAACACACCGGCTCCCGCGACTCGCTCAAAGCTCACCGGAATCGTGACCACCGCGGCGATGATCCACACTCCGGCCTGCACCAATCCGATGGTCGCAAGCGCGAGGAGCTTGCCCGCCAAAATGGACACCGGCGAAGCCGAGGTGACGATCACCTCGACGAGGCGGCTCTCTTTCTCCCCCGAGACATTTTGCACCATGTAGCCGGAACCCAGCGTCAGGCTCAGCGCCAGGAGACCGGCGAACAACAACGGCACGAGCAGTCCCCCCACGGCCGCCGCGGTCGACTCGAGCTCCGACACGCCGCCGCCTTCTTCCACTCTGTAACTCTCGAACTCGGCGGGGTCAAGCACACGGACGGCCACGTCCGCTTCCACCCGACCGGCGACCAGACCTTGAACGAGCAGCTGCCTGAACGCCTCCCCGTTCGGATCGGACGGGAACCTCCCCTCGAACTTCGCGTACTGCTCGACCCGGCCCGACTGGAGATAGCCCTGGGTGATCACGTAGAGAGAGTCGATCTCCCCGCGGGCGATCGCCTCCAGACCCTGGGAGCGTTCGGCGAACCTGAACGGACCGGCCTCACCTTCCAGAGATGGGAACGATCCGCTGTCGTCAACGAAACCTATCCGCTTGAAGCCCTCTTGGGCCGCCGGACCGCCGCCGGGGGATTCCTGCCCACCCTGGAACAACGGCACCACCAGCATCCCAATCACCATCAGGACGACAACCGCCAGCGTGAAAAAGAGATACCAACGACTGCGGAGGTGTCCGCGCAACTCCTCCGAGAAGATGACCCAGGCGTCAGGCGTTGTGCCGCGCACGGGAAACCTCCTCGATGAATATGTCGTTGAGAGAGGGCAGCATGCGTTCATACCGGTCGACCGAGATGCCCGAAGCCGCGTAGGCCTGAAATATCCGTTCGGGCGTCCGTCTGTCCGTCAACTCGTACTCGACCATGTTGTCGGGGAGCAGCTTGGAATGGTCGTCGCGGAGCTCGTCCGGAATGCCGTCCGCCTGAACCTGCACAGACTTCACTCCCCGCGCGCGCTTGATGTCGCCGAGGTCTCCGAACAGGAGCAGCCTGCCGTCCGATATCAGGGCGATGCGTTCGCACATCTCCTCGACGTCGGCCATGATGTGCGTGCTGAACATGATGGTCGCTCCGTCGCGCTGGTGCTCGAGGAGAATCTGTTTCATAAGCTGGACGTTCAGCGGATCGAGGCCGGAGAAGGGCTCGTCCAGGATCAGCAGCCCCGGGCGGTGGGCGATGGTGACGACGAACTGGATCATCTGCCTCATGCCCTGCGAGAGTGCCTCGACCTTGGCGAGGCGGTGCTCGAGCAGACCCACCCTGGTGAGCAGCTCGACGGCCCGGGACTCCGCCTCCTCACGCGAAAGACCCTTCAGACGGCCCAGGTAACGGATGATGTCCATCACCCCTGCTCTCGCGGGCAGGCCTGCCTCCTCGGGCAGGTAGCCGACGGCCTTGAGCACTGAAAGCTCGGGGTGCGAGCCCAGCACGGAGACCGACCCGCTGTCCGGCCTGATGATCCCGAGCGCCATGCGGATCGTCGTCGTCTTGCCCGAGCCGTTGGGGCCGAGAAACCCGAAGATCTCCCCCGGCCGGACGGCAAACGACACGCGGTCCACGACCGTTCGACTTCCGAACGTCTTGGTGACGCCTTCTACCTGTAGCGCGTGCTCGCCGTTCATGTTCATGGGTGCATGGTCAGGTGCATTTATCACTCACCATAGCAGGCGCCGGAGTCCGTTGCCCATGGCGATCTCGCCTCGCTGCCCAGGCAACTCGGCATTGCCACAGGGCCGTCATCGTCGGATCAATGGCCGCGGTCGAGCCTGCCGGGCCTGCCCCCACGACAGCGATGTCGGATTTCACGTCGTTCATGTGTCTGCAGATTCTACGAGAGAGGCCGCGCCGACGCGCTGGACCGACGTGCGGGGCCGGCGTGCGGCAAGCGCGGCAGGCGCGGCCTCATGCTGGGAGGCATGCGCGGCGTGACTCGGCCGGATTGTCTCAGTGCGCTTGGTGGCTCTTGCCGGCCATGTCGTGCATGCGCCCCCAAGTTGCGTCCTTGTCCCCCACGAGTGCGAGGAAGATGTGGGCGGTGGAGGGGCCCATGAAGCGGAAGTTGCGTCTCAGGTCGTCGACTCTTGCCTCGAGATCGCCCCGAGACGCCAGGTACTTGGCAAATCCGCCCGATTCCCTGTCCAACTTCAGCATCATCGCGGCGTCGTCGACAATGGCCTCGATCTTCTTGTGGTTTCTGATCACACGCGGATCATTCTCGAGACGCTCGATCTCTTCCGGGCTCAGCGCGGCAACCTTCTCTACATCGAAGCCTCTGAAGGCATCCTTGATACCGTCCCACTTCGAATCCACCACGGTCCAACTGATCCCAGCGGTAAATATCGCCCGGCTCATCGCCTCGAGGTAGCCCGAAAGGGACTTGGGCTTGCTGTGATCGATGGAGTGCGCGGGGTTCATGGTGCCTCCTCTAGTTCGCTGAGGGATACCTCCCCGCGGGCCACACCGCCCAAACCGGAACAGCACGATCGCCCTGCCACTGCCGGGATTCTCTTGACCTCCTCCACAACGCGGTAGAATCTCGTCCCAGGACTCCAAAGACTAAGCCATTAGTACAATCGTGCGACGCCGAAGTTTGGACCTCTGGATAAGATTCCTCGCCACGGCTACTGCTATTCTTGGGAGCCCAAAATCAGCCGAGGAAGGGCCTGAGATTTGATGGCTCCCGTATCGACATCCAGCGACCCCAAGCAGTCGGACCGCGCTGCCGACCCCGCGCCTGTGGTCACCGCGTTCGTTTGCGCCAACTGCTACCGTCCCGGCCAGGCACCTGACTCCGGCGGCCTGCGGCGCACCGCGGTTCCGAGTTTCGATTGGCCGTTCCCGGTGCAGGAACTACTTGTCTCGTGCACAGGACGGATCCAGCCTGAGCACGTGCTCAAGGCTTTCGAGTCCGGTGCCAACCTGGTCTGCGCCATTGCCTGCGCCGAGGACAACTGTCATTACCTCGAGGGCAGCAAGCGCTGCGCCCGCCGGGTGGACTATATACGTGCCGTGCTCGACGAGATCGGCTTGGGGAGCGAGCGCCTGATGCTCTTTCACCTGCCCGGAACCGCGGCCGAAGACACGGCTCTCGGCTGCGGACGAACTCTGCCTTCCTGCACCATCGACAGTCCAGATTCCCGGGTGGCCGCCATCCGCGAGGCTGTGATACGCGCCTTGGACGAGTTGGCCCCTAACCCCTTATACACCCCTCATGTGGCCGCAAAAGCCGACGGCGCCTACCAACAAGTGGACAACATTGATGAAGACAACGAAGACTGAGTTTGGCCAGGCCCTGACCTCCGGCCGGCTGGTTATCACCGCCGAATGCCTGCCGCCGCGCACGGGCGGCGCGGAGGCCGTCAAGAAGCTCTCGGCCCTGTTGCCGACCACTCTCGATGCCGTGGTGGTTGCGGACAATCCCGACGAGATTCACGGTTCTTCCCTAGCCTGCGCCGCGCTGCTGGCCCGCGAAGGTCGTGACGCGGTCGTCACCATGACGACCCGCGACCGCAACCGGATCGCCTTGGAGAGCGACGCCCTGGGGGCTTCGGCTCTGGGGGTCAGTGGCATCCTCTGCCTCACGGGCAACCATCAATCCCTCGGCGTCTGTCCGCAGGCGGCGAGCGCCAACGACATCGACTCCATCCAGCTCACACAGGCTGTGCAGGCACTGGACCTTCCCGACGTGGTTGTCGGGGCGACGGCCCATCCCCACCAGAAGCCCATCGAGTTGAACCTGCTCCGGCTCAAGAAGAAGATCGCTGCCGGCGCCGATTTCCTGCTGACCGAGCCGGTGTTCGACCCAGCCGCCTTCGCCGTCTGGATGGACGCGGTCCGGACAGCCGGACTCGACAAGCAGATCGCGATCATCGCCAGCGTGCTGCCGTTGGAAGGCCTGGAAAAGGCTGAAGTGCTCCGGCAGCGGAAGACTTACGGACCCATCGACGATGTGGCGGTGGAGCGGTTGAGCAAAGCGGCCGACCCGGTCAAGGAAGGGCTCGCCATGGCGGTCGAGATTGCAGCCCAGCTCAAGATGGTCCCGGGAGTACGCGGCATCCACATCCTGAGCGGCGGGTACGAAGCGGTCGTCGGCGACCTCCTCGCCGCGGCGAAACTCGCCTAGGAAGGGTGCGGCATGCCCGATCGCTATCACATCAGCGTGGCTCCCGTTCAGCCACGGTTCCACAGAGTCGGCAAGTTCGGCAACGTCGATTGGCGAGAGGACTGCTCCCGGTGCACCAACTGCGTCAAGCTGCGCTGCCTCTATGACGTCTACAAAAACGAGTCTGCGTTCAACCGCGACCCCGAGACCCGCGTCGAGACCCTCGACCAGTGTAAGGCCTGTCTGTCGTGCGTGCAGGGCTGCACCAAGGGCCTCCTGAGCGTCTCCATCAATCCCGGTTTCCTGGAGATGGGCGACGACTACTGGAAGCCGGAGATCATCCTCACCACGTGGAACCAATCCGATGCCGGTAGGATCCCGGTCTCGGGAGCCGGCTACCGCGGGCGCTTCCACGGCCCTGGCTTCGATTCCATCTGGACGGACATGTCGGAGATCGTTCGCCCCACCCGCGACGGTATTCACGGCCGCGAATACATCTCTACCTCGGTTGATATCGGTCCGAAGCCGATGCGTCTCCGTTTCTCGCCCGAGGGTCGGCTACTCACTTCCCCGTCGCGCCTGCTGGAGTTGCAGCTGCCCGCGATCTTGGACCTGCCACGCTGGCCGGTGGAGAGCGAGCACCTCACTGCCGCCCGAGCGGCCGCCGCCGAGAAACTGGAGACCGTGGCGGTGGTGCCTGCGGCGGATGCCGCGGCGTTGCCCAAAGAGCGACTTCCACACATCGCGCCCGTGCTGCGCAGCGATGAGATCGAGCATTACGGCGATCTTCTGGCCGCCGTGCGCATGGGCCAGATTGTGGATGGCCGTGATGTCACTGCGACCGTCGCGCAACTCCAGAGCGCTTATCCGACACTGGTATTTTCGGTCCGCATGGACTTGACCCCGACGACCGTCGACCGCGTCATCGAGTTGACCGGATCCGGAGTCAAGGTCTTCCATATCTGCGCCGACCATGACGGGCGCGAGCGCCTCGACGATGGACGGCCCGGACGGCACATCAAGGACGTTCTCCGCGACGTTCATGGGCGGCTGGTAAAGGAAGGGATGCGGGACGAGGTAACACTGATCATCTCCGGTGGCGTGGCTCTGGCGGAGCACATGGCCAAGGCCATAATCTGCGGAGCCGACCTGGTAGCCGTGGATACGCCGCTGCTGATCGCCCTCGGGTGCCGCGTATGCGGCGGCGGCTCCCTCTGCGACAACGGCAGAGGCTGCCCCTCCTCTATCGACTCTGTCGAGCTGAACTACGCCACTCAGCGCATGGTCAACATCATGGGTGCCTGGCACAGCCAGCTCATCGAGGTGCTGGGCGCGATGGGCATCCGCGAAGTCCGTCGCCTCCGTGGCGAGGTGGGACGCGCGATTTTCCTGGAGGATATCGAGAAGGAGGCTTTCGGCGATCTGGATCGCGTGTCTCCGGCTGAGGTGGGAGCATGAGTATCGACGCTTATCCGCAGGAGCACGTGGGCCGGGAGGTCCGACCGGCGCCTGACCGCTATCGCAACGTGCTTGGCAAGTACAAGATCGACCGGTCGGCCGACTGCATCTCGTGTGGCAAGTGTGTCGAGATTTGCGAATACGGCGTGCACCAGAAGCCCAAGGGGTACGCCTTCACCCTGAGGCCGCAGGACCACCTCTGCATCGGACCGGAATGCGCGGAGTCGGAGAGCTCCTGCATCAACCAGTGCCCCCAGAACGCCCTCACCATGCGGCGCAACCCCAGCACAGAGAGCATGGGCGATCCACGCTGGTCGAGCGACTTGATCGTATCGACCTGGCACATGGCGGAGACGGGGCATGCCGCGCCGCCGCACCTCAATTCCCGCACCGGGGACTCTGGTGGCGGCTTTGACAAGATCCGCTTCAAGTTCGAGACGGGCAAGTTCGCAGACCCGACACCCGTGCCGGCCGACGAGATCGGCCAGATCGATCTGGGTCTGGACCTAAACCGCAGCGGAGACAACAGGCCGCAGGTCCACATCGACAGCCCCGTCTACGGCGGCGGGATGAGCTTTGGATCGGTCAGCATCCACGCCATTCTGGCGAAGGCCCGCGCGATGACGGCCTGGAACAGCTTCACCTGCACAGGAGAGGGGGGCTATCACGACCGGCTCCGGCCCTATGACGATCACGTGATCACCCAGGTGGCCACGGGTCTATTCGGGGTTCGCGAAGAGACCATCCAGCGCGTGCGGATCGTGGAATTCAAGTATGCCCAGGGCGCCAAGCCGGGGCTGGGCGGCCACCTCCTTGGCGACAAGAACACTCCCCCGGTCGCGCGCATGCGCGAAGCCGTCGCGGGCAACGCCCTGTTCAGCCCCTTCCCCTTCCACAGCGTCTACAGCGTCGAGGACCACAAGAAGCACCTCGACTGGATCAAAGAAGTAAACCCGAACTGCCTCGTGAGCGTGAAAGTCTCGACGCCCACGGACGTCGACATGGTCGCCGTCGGCAGCTACTATGCCGGAGCCCACATCGTCCATCTTGACGGCAGCTACGGTGGCACAGGCGCCGCTCCCGACATCGCCAAGAAGAACATCGCCATGCCGATCGAGTTCGCCATCCCCAAAGTCCACAAATTCCTCTTGGCCGAGGGGATCAGAGACAAGATCACCCTGATCGCCTCGGGGGGTATCCGCACCGCCTACGACGCCCTGAAGGCCATTGCCATGGGCGCCGACGGCGTTGTGGTGGGAACGGTCGAGATGGTCGCGATGGGCTGCGTACGCTGCGCCTGCTGTGAGAGCGGCCGCGGGTGCCCGCGCGGTATCGCGAGTACCGACCCCGAACTAATGCAGCAGATGACCCTCGAATGGGCAACGCAGCGGCTCATCAACCTCAACAATGCGTGGCGCGAGCAGATGATCGAAGTCCTGGCCCGCCTTGGCATGAAATCCATCCGTGAGTTGCGCGGGCGCAGCGACGTCCTGTGCTGTATCAGCGACGAAGCG